>Ga0307507_10006639_pt1 | contig 17555 bp, 15 predicted proteins | sample 7_EM_MG_FD_207223 | JGI IMG/M metagenome (GOLD analysis project Ga0307507, IMG submission 207223) | Populus trichocarpa ectomycorrhiza microbial communities from riparian zone in the Pacific Northwest, United States - 7_EM | ecosystem: Host-associated > Plants > Roots > Unclassified | place...
TTCTCCTGAGCGCTCCCGGCCGCGCCCGGCGACAGACCGTACGCGCACGGTGAACCTCTTCGGGTTGTGCGCCGTAGCAGCGACCAGACGGCACCTGGTCCTGCGAGATGCCTCCGCCACCGTGTCGCGTCGCGGAGCCGTGTCCCCTGTTCTCCCGAGTGACCGTCGGCCAGGGCCAACTCTCCGACGAAAGGCACAGCACCATGACCGAGCACCAGGGGCGGATCGTTCTCGGAGAGGACACCGTCACCGAACTGGCCGGCCGGATCGAGGGATCCGTGTTCGCCCCGGACGACACGGGCTACGTGGGGGCGATCGCGGGGTTCAACCTGCGCTCGCAGCAACGGCCTTGCCTGGTCGTGGCGGCAGCAACGGCCGATGATGTGCGGGCCGCGGTCGCTTTCGCCGCCGCGCACGACATACCCGTCGGAGTCATGGCCACCGGCCACCAGCCGTTCCCCGCCGCGGACGGCTTCCTGCTCGTCACGACACGTGCGATGCGCACGGTCGAGATCGACACCGAGCGTGGCGTGGCCCGGGTGGGTGCGGGCGCGATCTGGTCGGACGTCGTGGAACCGGCTCAGGCGGAAGGGCTGGCACCGCTGAACGGGTCCAGCCCGCTGGTGGGAGTCGTGGGCTTCACGCTCGGCGGTGGACTCAGCCCGTTCCTGGGCCGTTCCTACGGCTGGGGCGCCGACCATGTCGTGGCCATCGAGGTCGTCACACCGGACGGTGAACTGCGCCGCGTCTCCCCGGAGTTGGAACCGGAACTGTTCTGGGGCCTGCGCGGCGGACGCAGTAACTTCGGGATCGTGACCGAGCTGGAGATCGGCCTGTTCCCCGTGACCTCCTTCTACGGCGGTGGGATCTACTTCCCCGCCGAACACGTCGAGGCCGTGCTCCGCGCCTTCCCCGAGGTGGTCCGCGACGCGCCCGACGCCTTCACCTGCTCCGTGGCGCTGCTCAACTTCCCGCCGGTCCCGGAGATCCCCGAACTGCTCCGAGGCCGGTTCCTCGCCCACGTCCGGCTGACCCACCTCGGCTCCGACGAGGAGGCCGAGAAACTCATCGCGCCCTTCCGGGCCATCGGCGAGGGCATCCTCGACACGGTCTGCCGTCATCCCTACGGCGCGTTCGCCCTCGTGCACACCGACCCGGCGGATCCCTTCCCGTACGAGGAACAGGGCGCCCTGCTGGCCGAGTTGCCGGCCGCGGCCGTCGACTCTCTTGTGGAGAGCGCCCAGGTGGCCGCCGGGGGACTCGTCACGGTCCTGGAGATCAGGCATCTCGGCGGGGCGCTGGCGGATCGGCCGGTCGCGGCGAGCCCGGTCGCCGCCCGGGACGCCCTGTTCAGTGTGTGGGGAGCGACCGTCGGGCCGCCGGAGGTCGTCGACGCCGGTACGGCCATGCTGGGCGGGATGGTCGAGCGCCTGAGCCCCTGGTCCACGGGTCTCGCGTACACGAACTTCGCCGGACGTGACGACCGGGCGGAGAACGTCTTCACCGCCGCCGACCTGGAGCGGCTGCGCCTCCTGAAGAGGCACTACGACCCGCGCAACCTGTTTCGGGTCAACAACCACAACATCGCTCCGGAATAGGACTCCGCCGGCCCGCCGGCGCACAGCAGTCGAGTCGTGGAGCAGCCGAGCCGCCGGGATACCGACTTGATTCCAGGAGACCGCCCAGTGAAATGCGAGCAGGAGAGAACCCGACTGGCCGCCTATGCCATGGGAGCACTCGATCCCGGAGAAGCGGCACCCGTCGACGGTCACGTACAGGAGTGCGCGGCCTGCGCGGCCGACGTGGACGAGATCCGTACCGCTGTCGCCGCCGTCCGGCGACTGCCCGCGGAGGACATCGTCGGCAACTGGTCCGGCAAGCTCCCCGAACTGCGGGAAGCAGCGGTCCGAGCCGCCCTGACCAGGACGCGGGGCTCCGGCTGACGGAGCCCGTCACAGGCGGGAGCCGGTGCCGCAGACGCATCGGCTCCCGCCCGTCCGGCAGGCCTGCGTGCCTGTCGTCGGCGCCCTTTCCTGCGCCTGTCCTCGCAGGTGCAGGTCGGGCAAGCGGAGATTAAGCGGCCGGCAAGAGGTCCCCCCGAAGGTTTCCCCGTTCAGCTTTCAACGAATTGGCGCGCCGTGTACCGACCCACGGCGCATCGGGGGAACGTGGCAATGAGGCACAGCACAGGAATCCGGGACACACAGCCGGGCCGGACCGGCGGAACCGGCGACAGGGCACGTGACGAGGCGTTCATCCGCGCCGTCTACGACAAACACGGTGTGTTCCTGCTGAGAGTGACCACCGGCCTGCTCTGGGGCGACAGCCACCAGGCCCAGGACCTGGTCCAGGAGGCCGTGCTGCGCGCCTGGCAGAACGCCGACGTCCTCGATCCCGAGGCCGAGGGCATACGGCCGTGGCTCATCACCGTCGTCCGCAACCTCGTCATCGACGGCTACCGTGCCCGGAAGGCCCGCCCGCCGGAGACGATCGACACCGCGCTGAACGACATGCCCGGTCCGGAACACATGGACTCCGCCCTCACCAAGAAGATCGTGCGCGAAGCCCTGGCCGACCTGACGGTGCAGCACCGCGAGATCCTCGTCCACGTCGAGTTCCTGGACCAGTCCGTGGCACGGACCGCGAAGACGCTCGGCATACCGCCGGGCACGGTCAAGTCCCGGACCCACCTGGCCCTCAGGGCCCTCCGAGCCGCGCTGGCCGAGCGGGGATACACCCCCTGAGCGGAGAGGGAGTGCCGACAACCCGGCACTCCCTTCCTCGGCACACAGCCCGTCCAGCAAATAGCGCTCGGACACACCTCGTTACTGAGCTCTCAGACTCCCCGCGGTCTCGCGCCGAGTCGCCCGCCGACGTGCCGCGTCAATCGCGCTTCTCTCTTCCGCGGTGAGGCGATTCATGAGTCTCTCGTTGTTGACCCAATCGTTCAGAAGGGCGTGAGAACCCCCCAGACTCAGGGAGTACGCCCACATACTTCGTCCTCGCCTCGTTCCGTTCCATTCGCTTGCCCAGCTGAGCAGATGGCCTGTTCTCTGCTCCGGCGTGAACCTCATAAAGGGCATGCCCGTCACCTTTCGATGATTACGAGAAGGCCTGGCCTTCATCCGCCCTGTAAACGGGGCGGAGAAGAAAGAGGTTCACAGCAGGCTCAGAATCCGGTGAGCGTCACCTTGCCGATGGCGCTGCCGGACTCCAGGATGCGATGCGCCTCGCGCAGATGGGCGGCGTTGATCGTGCCGAGGTCCTGGGTGGCCGTGGTCTGCAGGGCGCCCTCGTCCGCGAGCCGGGCGATCCGGTCGAGGATGTGGTGCTGCGCCACCTGGTCCGGGGTCCGGAACAGCGAGTGCGTGAACATGAACTCCCAGTGGAAGGAGATGCTCTTCGACTTCAGCAGTCCGATCTCCACGGGACCGAAGTCGTCGATGGCCACCAGCCCACCGAACGGCTTGAGCATGTCGGCGTACGCGGCGAGGTTCCGGTCCGTACCGGCGGTGCCGAAGATGTGGTCCACCCCGCCGGGCGCCACCTCGGCCACCTGGGCCGGCAGCGGGCGATGGTGGTCGACCACGTGCGTCACGCCCATCCGGCGGGCGAACTCGACGGTCTCCGGGCGGGACGCGGTGCCGATCACGGTCAGGCCGGTGAGGGCCCGGGCCAGTTGAGCCACCATGGCCCCTACGCCGCCGGCCGCCGCGGTCACCAGCAGCGTGCCGGTCTCCTCCGCAGCGCCCTCGCGCAGGCCGAGGCGCTCGAACAGGCCCTCCCATGCAGTGATAGAGGTCAGCGGCAGCGCCGCCGCTTCACCGAAGGAAAGCGTGGTGGGCTTACGGCCGACGATGCGCTCGTCGACGGTGTGGAAGCGCGAGTTGGTGCCCGGTCGGTCGATCGCGCCGGCGTAGAAGACCTCGTCGCCGACCTCGAACAGCTCGACCTGCTCACCGACCGCGACGACGGTGCCGGCGGCGTCCCAGCCGAGCACCTTGGGCTCGCCGTCCGGGTCGTTGCTCTGCCGGACCTTGTAGTCGACGGGGTTGACGGCGACGGCCTCCACCTGGACCAGCAGATCGTGCGGACCCGGCTGCGGCACGGGCAGTTCGACGTCCACCAGGCTCTCGTCGTCATCGATCGGCAGGCTCTTGCGATACGCGACGGCGGGCATGGTCGTCGTCTTCAAGGTCTCGCTCATCATGGATCTCCTCGATGTGCACGATCGGCCGGCGAGGATCGGCGGCCACGATCCGCAAGGTACCCATCAGGAGGTAGTAACCATCAAGGGATCCTACTTCCCAGGGGGAAGTTTCGAGGTGGGGGAGCCGAGAGGAGTCCAGAAGGTCGCGGAGTCAGTCGGATTCCGGGAACCGGTCGATGTTCTCCTCCACCCAGGTGCGCAGATGGGAGAGCGGGGCGCAGGCGTCCTTACCGAGAGGGGTCAGGCTGTACTCGACGCGGGGCGGAACCTCCGCGTAGATCTGACGGTCGACCAGGCCGTAGTCCTCCAGGCGGCGCAGCGTCTGGGTGAGGACCTTGGGGCTGACCCCTTGCAGTCGGCTGCGCAGTGCTCCGAAGCGCCGCGGCCCGTCCTCAAGGGCGCCCAACGCGAGGGCGCTCCACTTGTTGGCGAGCAGGTCTAGCATGTCGCGGCAGGGGCAGGCGGCGGAGTACACGCTCTTGGGGTCGTCGCAGACGCCCGATGTCTTGGTCATACGGCAATAGTACCTAATGGGTACTAGCATCCCTTGCGGGTAACCACCGCTTGCCTCATACGGTCACGGACGTGCCCGGAACCCGGGTTTCGAGCATCGGAACCGCCGATGAAGGCTGAGACATGAACGACGACGCCCTGCACCTCCGACTGCTCGGCCGCCTGGAGTTGGCCGACGGGAGCGGTGCCGTCGCTCTGCCGGGCGCTGTCTCCCGCGCGATCGTCGGCCGGCTGCTGCTGGCCGGGGGAGCGGTCGTGCACCGCGACACCCTCATCGACGAACTGTGGGCGGAGCGCGAGGCGAAGGACCCGGTCAACGCGCTCCAGGTCCAGATGGCGAAGCTGCGTGCGGCGCTCGCGACACGGGACCAGGGCGGGCGTCTGGAGTCGCGGTACGGGGGATACCGGTTCGTACTGGCGCCGGAGGACGAGCTCGACACGGTCCGTTTCGAGGCCACGGTCCGCGAGGGGCGCGAGCACCTGGCGGCGGGTGCGTACCGGCAGGCGGAAGGTGTTCTTCGACAGGGGCTGGCGCTCTGGCGGGGCCGCGCGCTGGACGATCTCAAGGGCCGGGTCTTCGACGCCGAGCGGCTGCGTCTTGAGGAACTGCGCCTGAGTGCGCAGGAGGACGCGGGTGCCGCGGGTCTTGAGCTCGGCCGCGCGGCGGAACTGGTCCCCGAACTCACGGCACTCGTCTCCGGCGCACCGATGCGCGAGCGGTCCCGGGCGCGTCTGATGCTCGCGCTCCACCGCTGCGGGCGGGACGCCGAGGCGCTGGACGTGTACGAATCGGGCCGGGTAATGCTGAGGGCCGAGCTGGGTGTCGATCCCTCCCCGGAACTGCGTTCCCTGCACGACGCGATACTCGCGGGTGATCCGTGTCCGGCAACGGCGACCGCGGACTCCGCACGGCTGTCCTCGGCGCACGCCGCTTCCCGCCCGGCGCCCGGCGAAGGCGGTCCCGACCACCCGCTCGGCCCGTTCGTCGGACGCGGTCAGGAACTCGACGGGTTGCGTGCGGTCCTCGACCGCGAGCGGCTGGTCACCGTCGTAGGACCGGGCGGTGTCGGTAAGACCCGCCTCGCGCTTGAGGCCTGCGTGCTGACGCAGTCCTCGTACGACGGTGCGTGGTGGGTCGACCTGGCCTCGGCCGACGGTGCAGGCGTCCTCGCGGCGACGGCCGGAGCCCTGGGCCTGTCGGACGCCTCGGTGCGGCCGGACCAGCCACCGCACGACTACGTGCACCGGCTCACCTCGTTCCTGGCCGGACGCCGGGCGATCCTCGTGCTCGACAACTGTGAGCACCTGCTCGACGCGGTCGCCCCGCTCGTGGCGGTCCTGCTCGGCCGGTGCCGCTCACTGACGGTCCTGGCGACCAGCAGAGCACCGCTGGCCGTCGCGGGCGAAGCGCTGTACCCCCTGGCGCCGATGCCCGACGGCGAAGCCGCGGACCTGTTCAGAACCCGGGCCGTCATGATCGACCCGTCCTTCACCGCGGACGAGACGGCGATGCACGACATCCGTTCGCTGTGCCGCAGGCTCGACGGCCTGCCGCTCGCGGTCGAACTCGCCGCCGCGCACGTGCGGTTGCTGCCCGTACGCGAGATCGAACTCCGCCTCGACAACCGCTTCGCCCTGCTGGCCAAGGGCAAGCGGACCGCTCCCGCCCGGCACCGCACCCTGCGTGCCGTCCTCGACTGGAGCTACGCCCTCCTGGACACCACCGAGCAGCGGGTGCTGACGGAACTCGCCCTGTACGTCGGCGGCTGTTCCCTCGACGTGGCGGAGACAGCGCTCCCACTGCACGCTACGGACCGTCACGAGATCCTGCAGGTGCTGGCCCAACTCGTGGACAAATCCCTCCTGTTCACCGTCTCGACGCCCGACGGAAGCCGGCTGCGGATGCTGGAGACGGTCCGCGAATACGCGCTGGACCGGCTCCGGGACGAAGGGAGGGCTCCGGAGGCGGAGGAACGCTTCATGGCATGGGCCCTGCGTTTCGTGCACGAGAGCACCGACGCCCTCGCGCCCGGCGACCAGGGGGAGTTGATCAGGCGGCACACCGCGGAGTCCGCCAACATCAGGGCGGCCTCTGATCTCATGATGACCCGGTCGAGAACAGCTCAGGCCCTGTCGCTGGAAGCGCGACGGGGCAGCTACTGGATCATCAGCGGCCGTGAGGAAGAAGGGGCCGACCGTCTCCAGCGCAGCCTGCAGGCCTACGACGCAGCGGGGCAACGGGCTGCCGCGGAGCCCACCGAAGAGGACGAGCGGGCACTCTTCTACGCCCTCGCCTGGCTCGTCTGGCTCAACCACGTCGTCGGCCGGTACGCGGAGGGCGGCTACTTCATCGACCGGTACAAGTCGGCCTGGCGGCAGGCGAAGAACCCCGACCTCGCTGTCCTGGGGCCCTGCTACGAGCCACTCCACGCCATGCTGAACGGGCAGGACGACGTGGCGGAACTCTTCGTACGGGCAGAAGAAGGCATCGTGGGCACCGAGTTCCACTGGGACCGAGCGATCCTCCTGACCAACTGGACGACGTACTGCCTCCAGGTCGGCGACATCGAAGGTGCCCGCAGCCGTGGCGAGGCTGCCGTCTCGGCGGCACGAGCCTCCGGCGACGAGTTCGCCACGGCGTGCACCCTCACGCTCCGCGGTGACGCGGAGGAGAGCGGCGGCCTGCGCGACCGCGCCCGCGCGCACTGGAGCGAAGCGGCGCGCATCCTCCGTTCCATCGGCGCGCGTGGGCAGTACGCGTACGCCGCACTCAGGATCGTGGGCCTGGACATCGCGGACGGAGCGGTCGAGACGGCCGAGCACCGGCTCTCGGAGGTGGTGCGGCTCGCGGACGAACTGAGTGCGGACGACCTCCGAGCCGCGGCAGCCATCCTGCGCGGAGCACTGGCGTTCCACGGAGGTCGTTTCTCGGAAGCGCAGACGATCTTCACCGGCGTCTGGGACAGCCCCACAGCACCGCTCGACCGCCGAGCGATGTCCGCCGTCGGCCTGGTCGCGGTGGCGACGTTCGGCCCACCCACCCCCTCGGCGGCCGGCGACGTGCGGATGTGGATGGACCGCGCCGGGGAGGCGCTCGACCGGGTACGTGAACCACTGGCTCGCCGAGCGGTGGGCGTCCTGCTCGACAAGCTGGACACCTACCTCCGCTCAGGTCCGAGCGGCGCGATCAAGGCGGACCATGTGCAGGCATGGCTCGCCGACAACCCTTCCGTGCTCGCCGGTTTCACCGGAGTGCTGAACGGCCCCGGCCGGCATCGGTGATACCCACCTTCCTCAACAGAAGGCGGCCGGCACGGACGCCCAGCGAAGGTTGGCGACGGCGCCCCTGAGGTCGAAGGAGATGAGCTCGGAGGCGACCTTCTCCACCTCGGTCAGCCTCCCGTCCGCCGAGTTGATGAGCCCACCCGGCGCCCATGGACCGCAAGACATCGCTTGCCTCGCTCCACAGTTCCCGGGCCGCTTCTCTTCTGCCGGCGCGTTCCTCGGTGTCGCCGCAGGTGAGCGAGCAGTCGGACCAACCGGAGGCCGTACGAGCCTCGGCGCCCCGGACCCCTGTGTTCCCGGTGACGAGTGAACCGAGTCCGGGAGCGGCGCGTAGACCGCAGTGCGACGAGCCCGGTGAAGGGCCGTCGCCGCTGACGGGCATCCGCGGGACGCGGGTCGTCCCGGCCGAGGCTCCCTGAGCGTTCGTCTTCTAAGGAATGACATGCCGAGCATTTCCCCAGACCAGACCCTGGCCGTCCGGGTCGTCGACAGCATGGAGCGCATGAGCGGGAGGCACCCGGGATACCGCCGGTCCAGTGCCCGAGGAGCCTGCTTCCGGGGCGCCTTCACTCCCACCGGGGACGCCGCCGCCCTGACCACGGCCGCGCACCTGCAGACGCGGACGGTTCCGGTCACCGTACGGTTCTCGAACTCCGAGGGAAATCCCCACACGCCCGACACGGCCCCGGTCACCCGTGGCATGGCCACCCGCTTCCACCTGCACGACGGCAGTGACACCGACCTCGTCGCCCTCACCGTCCCCCGATTCGTCGCCTCGACGCCCAGGGAGTTCCTGGAGCTGACCGAGGCCCTGCGCCCCGACCCCGTGACCCACCAGCCCGATCCGGCCCGGGTGCATGCGTTCCTCGGTGTCCATCCCCACCTGGCCGAAGCCGTCGCGCAGCAGCCGCCCATACCCGTCAGCTACGCCTCCGCCGCCTACTGGGCCATTCATGCCTTCATCTGGGTCGACGCGGACGGCGGCAGGCGGCCCGTGCGGTACCGCTGGGAACCGGAGGCCGGACGGACCGCCCTGACCGCCGCCAAGGCGGCCACCCGCACCGCCCACTACCTGACCGACGAACTGCACCAGCGCCTGGAACACGCACCGGTGGCGTTCGACCTGCGGATCCAACTCGCCGAACCCGACGACCCCACGCACGACCCCAGCACCGTCTGGCCCGATCACCGCAAGGAGTTCACCGCTGGGCGACTGGAGATCACCGCACCCGCCGACGACCAGGATCCGTGGCACACACAAGCCTTCAACCCCACCCGTCTCACCACCGGCATCCACCTCTCCGACGACCCGGTCCTCGCCTTCCGAGCACACGCCTACGCCGAATCCCACCTCCGGCGAAGCCACAACCAATAGGCCTTACCGCGTGAGTTGTCGGCCGAACGGCCTGGGCCGGTCGGGGGCGGAGCGGTCGCCACCGGGACCGCAGTAGAAGCGAACGACGCGCAGCAGCCGGGACGCGCTCCTGAGTGAACCCCCGTGGCACGCGCGCCGTCTGACGTCTCGCCAGCACAACGCCCCCGCACCCGACACCTGTTGTCGGAGCGACGCGACCAGCGCTTCGGGGGCCCGACGAATGGATGGAATGGACTTGAACAAGCAGAGCAAGAGATCTCCCGGCCGGCGGGGCCTGCAACGAGGCGCCGTGGTGGCGTGTTGCGCGATGGCCCTCTCCACCGCGGGGGCTACGGCGGCGAGCGCCTCGATACCCACCGCGCGCACCGTGAACTACGTCGCGCTGGGCGACTCGTACGCCGCAGGGCCCGGCATCCCGACCCAGGTCGACTCCGCGTGCGCGCGGTCCGACCAGAACTATCCGTCCCTCCTCGCGGCGGCGAGGAACTGGCAGTTGACCGACGTGAGTTGCTCGGGCGCGACCACGACGGCCCTCGCCGGAACCCAGGGTTCGCAACCGCCGCAACTGGACGCACTCGGCGCGGACACGGACGTCGTCACCCTGACCATCGGCGGCAACGACCACGGCTTCTCCAGCAATCTGGCCACCTGCGCCGGACTGACGTCCAAGGACCCGACGGGCAACCCGTGCCAGGCCTTCTTCACGAGCGACGGCACCGACAGGCTGGCGCAGCGCGTCGACGACATCGCTCCCAGGATCTCCGCCGCGCTGGACGCCGTACGGCAGCGGGCCCCGCACGCCAAGGTCCTGGTGGTCGGCTATCCCGACCTGTTCCCGGACGACGGGGTCGGCTGCACCAGCTCCGCCGTACCGCTCGCCGCCGGTGACTTCGCCTATCTGCGGGACACCGAGAAGAAGCTCAACGCGATGATCGCGGAGCAGGCGTCGGCGAACGGCGCGCGCTACGTCGACACCTACACCTCGACGGTGGGGCACGACATGTGCAAGCCGGCCGGTGAGCGCTGGATCGAACCCCTGGTCGCGGTGGCCCCGGCCGCACCCGCGCACCCCAACGCCCAGGGCCAGCAGGCCATGGCCGCCGCAGTGGAGCGCGCCCTGCACTGCGGCGCGCGCCGCCGCTGAGCCGATGACCTGAGCGCAACGGGGGCACCGGCCGTCCTGGGGAGCGCCGGTGCCCCCTTTCTACGACTGCCCAGGCCGGCACCGAGGACGCCGTCCACGCAGTCCTGAAGTGCCGGGCAGACAGGGCGTGATCAAGGGCCTGCGGCGCCGTCCGGTTTCGTCCATGAGCTCGTCAACGAGCCCACGGACGTGAAGTCAGCGCAGTCCGAAGCGCTCCGACCAGGCCGCGATGTCCCCGACCGTCGAGTTGCCCCCGCACACCACGAGGCCCAGCCGCGCGCCGTCGCCGACCCGCTCCAGCACCTGCCGGGCGGCGGGCAGCAGACAGCCCGCGGCGGGCTCGGTCCACACCTTGGCATGGTCGGCCAGGTCGAGACAGCCCTGCACGGCCTCCCGGTCGGAGACGGTCAGCACCTCGGTGACCAGGGCCGACACATGGTCGTACGTCAGCTGAGACACGGTCGGCGCGCTGAGCGTGGTCACGATCGACGACGGTGTGACCGGCACCGGGCCACCCGCCGCGAGCGCCGCGGACATGGCCTCGGCGCCCTCGGTCTCCACACCCCAGACCCGGATCCCGGGCCGCCGGGCGTGCAGGGCGGCGGCGACCCCGGCGATCAGCCCACCGCCGCCGATACTGACCAGCACGTCCGTGAGTTCACCGGCGTCGTCCGCGAACTCCAGCCCTACGGTGCCCTGTCCGGCGATCACCACCGGGTCGTCGAACGGGTGGACCAGGGTCAACCCCTCGTCCCGCAACCGGTTCACCAGCTCGAACGCGCTCGGCATGTCGTCCGTCAGCCGCAGCGACGCACCCGCCGCCTCCACCAGCTCGACCGACCGAGCCGGCGCCGAACGGGGCATGACCACCGTCGCCTTCACATCGAGCGCCGCCGCCATGACCGCGAGCGCGATCCCGTGATTGCCGCCGCTGACCGCCACCACTCCGGCGGCCAACTCGCCCTCGCCGAGGGACAGCAGCTTCGCCGTCGCACCGCGCGCCTTGAAGGAACCCGTGCGCTGCAACAGTTCCAGCTTCGTGGTGACCGGGACCCCGAGCAGCTCCGAGAGCCCGGGGCTCGGCACGGTCGGAGTGCGTACCACGTGTCCGGCGATCCGCTCGGCGGCGGCTTCGATGTCCGAGATGCCGATCAAGGCAGTCATCCTTCCGGCACGGGGACAGGTGCTCCGTGCCGGTTCGACCCTGACTCGGAAACGACGTGCAGGTCAACACGTTTCAGAGATCACGGCGCACCAGGAAGTCCAGCAGTGACCGGAGGTCGTTCGCGGGGCCCGCCTCCAGGGGAACACCGGCGAGAGCCGTCTCCACGGCGGCCGTGTGCCGACGAGCCTCGTCCAGCGCCGCCGTACGGCCACCGGCGTCCTCGATCAGCTCCGCCGCCACGGCGGGTTCCGCGTCCGACTCCAGAACGGTGGCAAGGTGCCGGGCGCCGGGGCCGGGGGAGGAGAGCGCGGCCAGCACCGGGAAGGTCTTCTTGCGCTCCCGCAGATCGCCGTGCACGGGTTTGCCGGTCACCGCCGGGTCGCCCCAGATCCCCAGCACGTCGTCGACCAGCTGGAAGGCGATTCCCAGATGCCGTCCGGCACGGTCGAGCGCAGTGACCGTCGTCGGCGGCGCTCCGCCGAGCACGGCACCCAGTGCGGCCGCGCAGCCCAGCAGCGCACCCGTCTTCCCCTCGGCCATCGCCCGGTACTCGTGGAGCCGCACCCGCTCGGGTCCCGTCCAGGGACGCGCCGCGAACAGCAGGTCGTCCGCCTGCCCGTGCACCAGGTCGCCGAGTGCCGAGGACAGCAGGCGCACCCCGCCCGCTCCGCCGGGGGTCTCGGCGAGCGTCTCGACGGCCAGCGCGAACAGGGCGTCGCCCGCGAGAACCGCCGGTCCCGTGCCGTACGCCTTCCACACCGTGGGGCGGCGGCGCCGGGTCGAGTCGCCGTCCATGATGTCGTCGTGCAGCAGCGAGAAGGTGTGCACCAGCTCCACCGCGACGGCCGCGGCGACTCCGGCCCGCCCGGGCGCACCGGCCGCCTCCGCCCCGAGCACGGCGAGGGCCTGCCGTACGCCCTTGCCGCCCGGCGCGGCCACGGGCGCACCGCCCACCTCGCACCAGCCGAAGGAGTACGCGGCCATCTCGCCCATCCACGGATGCAGCCGTTCCACGGACTTCACCAGCGCGGGGCGTACCAACGCCCGGCAGCGGTCGAGGACTTGGGGAGCGGTCGGGGCCGCTACGGCCGAGGGGAGCGCCGTCATCGCACGACCTCCGTCGTGATGCCCAGTTCGTCGTGCGCCCGGGCCACCATCTCCCGCGCGTGCCGCAGGCCTATCCGCTCCAACGTCTTTGCGAGATCGGCCAGTTCGGCCGCCGTCTCGCTGCGGTCGAGGCCGAGCCGGGCCAGGGACTTGGCCAGGCCGAGCCGGGAGAGCGCCTCGCCGCGCGGCTCGCTCATCGCGCGGAACTCGGCGAGCGCCTGCTCGTAGAGGTCTCGCGCCTCCGGGTAACGCCCGGCGCGGTAAAGGACGTTGCCGCGCATCTTGTGGTTGTAGGCGAGCGCGCTCGACAGGTTCATCGCACGGCAGGTCTCCTCCGCCTCGGACAGCAGACCGAGCGCCCGCTCGGTGTCCTGGTCGCGCACGGAGACGATGTCGGCGAGCCCGCGCAGCGCCCAGGCGCGCCCGCGCCGGTCGTCGGCGCCGGCCGCGATCTCGGCCGCCTCCTCGAACATCGCGTACGCGGTGTCGTAGGAACCGGTGTTGCGATGGATCTGTGCGATGCCCTCCAGCGCCCACACCGTGTGCCGGGCCTCGCCGCGCTTGCGGGCCTCGGCCAGCAGCTGTTCGTGCAGCCGGGCGACGGCCTCGTAGTCGCCCTGGATACGGCCGGTCTCCGCGAGGCCGGCCAGCGAGTAGCCGCGGACGACGATGTCGCCGCCGCGCTCGCCGAGTTCGGCCGCGAGCCCCAGCAGCCGCCAGGCCAGCGGGAACGCGCCGCGCTGCCGGGCCAGGGTGCCGCCGCTCCACAGTGCCCAGGCCATCGCGGCCGTGTCCCCGGCCTCCCGGGCCGCGCGGTAGCTGGCCTTCCACGCCTGGTCCGCCTGCCGTACCTGCCCGAGCCGCCGGTGCGCCTCGGCGACCGCGAGTCCCGAACGAGCCGCCTCGCCTCGCTGCCCGGACCGCTCGGCGGCCTCCAACTGCTCGGTGCCGGCGGCCAGTACGTCGACGAGCGAGGAGTTCACGGACAGGGTGGTGAGGGCGCCCTGGTATTCCGGGGCAGATGCCTTGCCGTACATGGATGCCTTTCTGTCCCTATACCTTCCATGTAGACACTGTGTGTATACATGGAAGGTATAGTGCGTCGAAAATCAGCCCTGGCCGTGGGGGCCAGGGCATCGTCAGTTGTTGTGGATCAAGACGTCGACGCGGACGGCGAGGTTGCCTGTGAGGCGCAGATCACTTGCCGGGACCTCAGTGCTGCTGCACCTTCTGCGGGGTCACTTCGCTGGGCCGTACGACGACGAACCCCTCGCCCTGAAGCATGAGTTGGACGGCTTCGCCGGAGCCGCCGCGCAGCATCGAGCCGATGGACTGCGAGCGGTGCAGCGAGGTCTGGAGGTTGGCCGACCAGCCGACCACCGCGTCCGTGTCGACGAACACCGGGTACTGCGGCGAGACCGGTATGACCAGCGGGTTGCCCTCGCAGACCAGGCCCAGCTTGCCCTGCCCGGTGAAGACGCTGTTGAAGAGACCGCCGCCCGCGATGCCGGAGCCCTTCACCGTCTTGATCGCGTACGACAGCGAGGCGTCGAAACACAGGACGTTGCGGCCGTTGACGGTGAATTCGTCGCCGGGGTCGATCTCGACCACGAAACAGTTCTGCGCCTCGTGCGCGAACCACGCCTCGCCCTGGCCGCGCACCGCCATCAGCGGTAGGCCCTCACCGGTGACCGCGCGCTTGAGCATGCCGCCCACGCCCTGGCCCTTGCGCTCGAACTGGAGGTTGCCGCGGTAGGCGATCATCGCCCCCTGGCGGGCGAGCATCTCGCCGTTGACCGCGTACCTGATGCACTTGGCATTCTCGACGGTCATGCCCGGCGCGGTGGCCGGCTGCACCATGTGCTCACTGGAAAACAGATCACCCTTCATGCGGGCATCCTGACCCGGAAGATCTCATTCCGCCAAGATCGTGGTGGGGGTTGACCTTCCTGAGCGGTCAGGCGCCGAAGAGTTGCGTCCAGTACGTCCCCATCTGTCCGCCGCCCGCGAAGCCGATGCCTATGTGGGTGAAGTCGGGCTTGAGGATGTTGGCGCGATGGCCGGGGCTGTTCATCCAGCCCTCCACGACCTCGGCGGGGGAGCGCTGACCGCAGGCGATGTTCTCGCCGATCGTGCGCCTGCGCGAGCCCGCGGCGGCGGCCCGGTCCCAGGGCTGGGAGCCGTCGGGGGAGGTGTGCGAGTAGAAGGCGCGGGCCACCATGTCCGTGCTGTGCGCCTGCGCGGCGGCGGCGAGCAGCGGATCGACGGCCAGGGGAGGCAGTCCGGCCCCGGCCCGCTCCCTGTTGGTCAACTCGACGACCTTGTCCGCCGTCCCGGCCAGGTTGCCTGCGGTCAGCGGCCTCGCCCACAGCGCGGTCCAGTAGATGTCGCCGGAGCGGGGGTCGACGGCCTGGGCGAGGCCCGCGTGGGTGAAGACCCGTTCGAGCAGTGTGTGGCGGGCCTGTTCGGTGCGGAGGCAGTAGTCGACGAACTCGGCGGGGGAGCGTGGGCCGGAGACCAGGTGTTCGCCGACGGTGAGATAGGCGTATCCGGCATGGATCACGCGCTGGTACACGGAGGTGCCGTCGCGGCTCTCGGTGCTGAGGTGTCCGGCGGCGGCCATGTCGGCGACGTGCGCCTGCGCGGCGGCGGCGAGCCGGGCGTCGAGGGAGACGGGTGGCGAACCGGCCTTGGCGCGGGCCGAGTTGACCAGTGCGAGGGAGCCGGTGGGGTCGGGTGCCGGGGAGCCGGGAGCGCCGGGGCGCGGGCCGGTGGGAGATGCCGACCGGGGTGCGGGGACGGACGCCGGTCGGTGCGGGTCGGGTGCGGCCGAGGGGCGCGGGCCGGTGCCGGGGCGGCGTGGGGGCGGGCCGGCCGTGGGGCGGGGAGAGGTGCCCGGTGTCGGTCGCGGTGTGGCGGAGGCCGCTGCCCGTGACGAGCCCCTGGCTGTCGGGCCGCCCGGCCCGGTGGAGCCCGCCCCTGCCGTCCCTCGTGCGGGAGCGGGACTCGCGTCCTCGACGATGTCCACGCCGAAGTCCCGCGCGACACCGGCGAGTCCGTCGGCGTAGCCCTGCCCCAGTGCGCGCAGCTTCCAGCCGGTGCCGCGTCGGTAGAGCTCGGCGAGGAGCAGCACGGTCTCCCGCTCGGGGCGGGATGGGGTGAAGCGGGCGAGCGGCCGGCCTCCCGCGTCGGTGACGTGCAGGGTGGGCGCGGGCAGCCGGCCCAACGGGGTGCCGGGATCGGCGGGGCTGATGGCAACGGTGACCCGGGCCGCGCCGGTGCGCAGGCGGGCCGGGTCGACGGTCAGGGTGTCGTCCCGGAGACGCGCTCCGGGCGCCGTCGGCTGGTTGTAGAACACGAAGTCCGCGTCGCCGCCGACCTTGCCGCTCTCGTCGGTGACCAGCGCCGACACGTCGAAGGGGCCGGGCACCCGCAGGGTGAGGGCGCCGCCGGGGAGGGGCAGATTACCGCCCGGCACCAGCTCGTTCATGGCACCGCCCTCGCTGTCCGTACCCGGTGGGGAGTCCTGGGGAGTCCGTCGCCCACTCAACGTCCCGCCGGGGCGGGAGGGTTCCCGCAGAACGCGGTGGGGACCGGTGAGTGCGTCCGCCCGGTCACCACCAGCCGCACGCACTCAGTCCCGGGCCGGGATCGCCTTCGTCCGCTTGCCGCAGAACGCCGACTCCAGGGTGCCCGCCATCGCGTTCAGCACCGCCCCGTTGTTGGAGGTGTTGGCCAGCGCGGTGAGGCTGCGGCGGCCGTCCTTCGAGGTGAAGGAGTAGGTGTAGAAACCCTGGACCGCGCCCGTGTGCCCGTACACGGAGACGCCGCAGGACAGATCGCGGCGCCGCAGCCCGAGGCCGTACCGCGTCGTGCTGTTGACCGGAGTCCACCGCTGCATTTGCGCGAGCTGGGCGGCGGAGGTGAGCCTGCCGCCGAGCAGCGCGGAGAAGAAGGTGTTCAGGTCGCGGGTGGTGGAGATGACCGCCCCCGCGCTCTGCGCCCAGGACACCGTCTGGTCGGTCGCGTCGATCAGCTTCGCGCCCGCCCGGTCCGGGGTGAGGTAGCCGTGGGCGTGGCGGCCAGGGATCTTCGTGGCCGGGTGGACGTAGAAGGTGTCGCGCAGCTTGAGCGGCCTGATGACGCGGTCGCGGTACTCGGTCCCCACGGAGTGGCCGGTCAGCTTCTCGACGAGCATCCCGGCCACGACGAAGTTGGTGTTCGAGTACGAGTAGGCGGCGCCCGGCGCGTTGGTGCGCGCGTGCCGCAGCGACAGCTGCACCAACTGCCGGTAGGTGAAGACCTTGTTGCGTACGGCCTCGAAACCGGAGACCGAGCTGGCGAACATGGTGTTCGTGTAGTCGTACAGACCGCTGCGATGGCTCAGTACGTGCCGCACGGTGATCCGCCTGTCCGGCAGCAGGCCCGGCAGGTAGTGGTCGACCGAGGTGTCCAGGTCCACCTTGTGCGCGTCGACCAGTTGGAGCAGGACGACGGCGGAGAACGACTTGGTGATGCTGCCGATGCGGAAACGGTCGGCGTTGCCGATGGCCCGGCGTGTCGTGCGGTCGTCGATGCCGACGGCCGCCGTACTGACGGTTCCGTGGTCGTCGATCCGGGCGATGGCCCCGGGTGCGCCCTGCGTCGTGAGCGTGCGCAGCACGGCACGGAGACCCGCCATGTCGGGGGCCGGAAGCGCGGCTGTGCCGCTGTTCCTCGTGGTGTCCGACCCGTGGGTCGCGGCATGTGCCGGTAC
>Ga0307507_10006640_pt1 | contig 17553 bp, 4 predicted proteins | sample 7_EM_MG_FD_207223 | JGI IMG/M metagenome (GOLD analysis project Ga0307507, IMG submission 207223) | Populus trichocarpa ectomycorrhiza microbial communities from riparian zone in the Pacific Northwest, United States - 7_EM | ecosystem: Host-associated > Plants > Roots > Unclassified | place...
ACGGTGACTCATCAGCCCCCTATTTAGGCACCGCGATCCTTACGATCCTCTGCGAAAGACACGAATGAATCAAAGAACCTGTTACCTTATATTGCAATTGCAGTACCCCCCCGGGTGATACCGACAGATTTATTAGTTTTTATAGCCTATATAGTAGGCTTAGAGAAACTGGCGAAGGTTTTAGTTCTTATATAATAGTTATCAAAGGCAGCGGAGGATGCGGTAGTAGGGGAGGCGGGTAAAGGTATTAACTAGGATTTAAGGCCATATATTGTTCTAATTGGCACTGCCAAAAGGACCAGTTCTTTTAGTGCTATTTAGCGGTCAATAAGAGGCTCACTTAGATCTTATTCCTTCCCTCTACTAGTAAGAAGTCTACCTTATACTAAAAGAAAAGAGAAACCAGTTCTTCTGCTTTTTTCTATAGTGCTTTCCCAGCGGCCATAACTCGAAGATTTTTATTTTAAGTAGTAGATTTTACAATCTTCCTAATAATGCGTCTATTTAGCACTATAAACGTAATATAATCTTTCTCTAAGTAATTTTAATAAAGTGGTTAAGGATAAGACATAATAGTGATAACTTTAAGGCTAATAGTATTATATGCGCTCAGTTAATTATATATATACTACACTATTATCGCCAAAAAGAGTTATTTTATTAAAGCCCAAATAGCAATTTAAAACTAGGATTTAGAAATCCAGTTCCAGTTTCATGGTTTTAGAAGCTAAGCCATTATATATATATAAGTTTTATAATCCGGGATCCGTAAAACCAAATCCCAATTTAAAAACATAAGGAATATACTTGTATATTTAAACCAGAGAATCCCTCTAAACTAAGAGCACAGCACAGCGCAAACATAATTAGAACTACACTTCTTCTCCTTCCTACCCTATCTTTAGGCCAAATTCTCCTTCCCTTTAAAAACTCTCTCCTATACCTAATAAATCCCATTGCGTAGGTAAATGCGGGAGATAAACTAGATTTCCAGTACATTTCAATACTAAAAATTCTTGGAGCTATGCTAATAGGGCTATATAGATTATTTAATTCGCAAAACGCGTTATATAAGGCAACCTTAAACTTTATAGATCCTACCTTTCTCCCTCTCTCTATAATTATAAGACCCTATAACTATTCTAGGGACTAAACCGCCAGCTTTAAGATTCCCTAAAGCGTACTAAATAGCACGGCTGCTCTTTAATAGTATTACCTCTTATCCCTCTTGTAAGGGCCATGCTCATCCAGCCAAGGTAGTGCATTAGTTAACGCGCTATATCATATTCTCTTATAAGCATTGTAGGTGGCAGCGGCAATTATAATATATTTTAGGCGGATTAGGCAAGTGTTACAGTAAGTATTACTTATTGGAATAGCACCAGCTTCCTTTATCCGTTTCCACAAGGTACTCCTAGTGTATTTAGTCTTATAACGTAAACAATATCTTATTAGGATAAGTTGTAATTAGAGGGCAAATCTATATAATTAGTTTCAGTAAATGCATCTGTTTTATAATACACTTAGGCCAACATTAATTAATATGGGTTTACTTATACGTAACACTGTATTAACTATAAATAAACGTTATCTAACCCCAACTCTAATAGCCTCAAAAGCATAATAAATATATTTTAGTTCTTTATACAGAATAACCTTACTTATTATTGCCGTTATAAGCTCTAGAAGTAGAATATATCTAAATAGCTATATAAATTATTAAGGATATCCCTATAACTCTTAATCTTATCCCTTCCCTTATAACCTAAGAGCATACACCTCCATACCTATTAGATTTAATATATATATTCCCATACCTCTAGAGGTTCTATCTTAGCCAAGCGCGCTTACTCTAACTCTAATTCTAGAATCTCTTTAAACTTTAGTATCTTCATTTATAAAGTATAATTCTCTTTACCTTTTACAACCTTTATTAATGCCAGCCACTCTATCTACATTTTAATCCATCTTAAGTCTATCTTATCCATTAAGGTACCTAAGTTAGGCTTATATCTATACTACATTCACCTAAAGAGGTCTATCGCTATGCGCTTACTTTTTCTAATAGATCTTTAAGGTGTAATAGGAGTATTATTGCAAGGCGGGACAGCTTTTTGCTTATACTATATCGCCAACCTCTACTTATAAAGCAAAGCAGATTTATGCCTATAAGGGGAAGTAGATTTAGATTTATAAGCAATCCTTCTATAGTTATTGTCCGTAGGTTAATCTAACACTATAGCAGACAATATATCTTCATGCCTTTCTCTTAAAAGTTTAAATTCTTCTTAAGTGCTACTTCTCTCTAAAAAAAGAGTAGCTAGTAGGTTAAGATTCCAATTTTCTATAAAGGAGATGCTAGAATATACCTTTATCTAGAAATGCACCCTCAACTTTGGCAAGGAATTCGGCGTCATCTATAGCTTCGTTATTAATTAAAGTCGCATTCTTATTAATTCCAGCATATTATCCTTTAAAGTTAAGCACCCAGCCAGATTTATCAATTAAGTCCCCTTCAATTCTAGTTATACTATTAATCACTGTAAACTAGGTGCCTGCAATTATGCTTTACTTTAATACCATTATTATCTGGCTTAGGACTGGTCCTTCTAGGTTATTTAGAAATGCTATACTTCTTACCTAGTTATCAACCATAGAATTCTTAAAGATTTCTGCTGGGGTTAAACCAAAAATAGGATCCCCTAAGAGAGTAATGTTAACAAAGCTATAAATAAAAGCCATTAAGAATAGGTATACTGTCTTTTTAATATCTTAGTGTAGGATAGTTTCTTCAACTAAAGGGCCTAGGGGATGCCTATTTATATTTAAAAAGCTAACCTTTACATAAGACCCAAGACAATACCCTAAAAGGTAGTGCCGTAGCTCTACCTCATCTTCATTTACTATAACTATATAAATTCTAATCTTAGAAAGGTAGATACTCTAATAGAGCTAACAGGTCACTAAAGTGCTACACTGCCTTAGTCCAAGAGCCCTTAGTAACGCCAAGTCTCAAATATTCAGCTTATATGCTAGAATTCTAATCTTAGAAAGGTAGATACTCTAATAGAGCTAACAGGTCACTAAAGTGCTACACTGCCTTAGTCCAAGAGCCCTTAGTAACGCCAAGTCTCAAATATTCAGCTTATATGCTAGATTTGTGGTTAATAGGCCCTCAATTTCAAAATGAAGTAAAACAACTGAAATAAGTAAGGCTAGGAATGCTATACCGTAGCAGACAGCTTAAACCACTGCAAGCCTACTCAGCCTATTCACTTTCAATATTCTTAAATTCTGCCATTAAAATCATTTACTTATATAACTAAGGCCCCAGCACAAAACACCAACCTACTTACTTAAACAAAACTACTGCGCCCACCTAAGGCCCTACTTAGTAGGTGACCCTTAATTAGCGCTCACTACTTATAGTTATCTGGGCAACTAAGGCAATTATAGCAAGGCTATTTATGCTCTACCTCGCCGGTTTATGCAGTGCCCCTAGATAGTTTTACTCAGATAGCCCATTATATATTATAGTAGTATTAATTGGACCACAGGGTATGTAATAGGAGCATAGCGAAGCTCTGTTCCTAGAATGTACTTTATATCTACCTTGCACCAACTTGCCCCTTTTTAGTATCTCTATCAGTGCAAAACAAAGTATAACTACTAGCACCCCCACTATCTACTCTATATATCTTTTATCCTCACTTCTTTCTTTATATAGTTAATTTATCCAAACCAAAATGCCTAAATGTTAGCGACTCAGTCAATCGAGGCACGAGCACGGCAAGAGGGACGCGCAAGCCTGTACAATTGGTAGTCTATAAACGAGGATCCAAAGCTAGAGAAAGGAAGGAGAAGAATAGCAGCGCCGCTTGATATTTTATGCGGTCCTCAAGTTATATAACTCGCGTCTACCATAATCCACGTCTGCTAAGATCCACCGTTTTCCACCAGCGCCGTAACATTACCCCCCCCTCCAAAAAAGCCTGCCCTTAGGCTTTATATGTCCGTATCATGTCTATAGGGTGTTCTTATCTATATGCTCAATAGGTAGCCTATTATCTTTGCTATACTAGCACTCCATCTACTTATCTAGATACTTTAGGGGTCCTAGCTTGTTAGGGTATTGGTTATAGAACTCTTTAAGCTTCTAGGGGCAATCTATAAAGTTCCAAGTAGGGTACTAGGTTGGGTCTAGATCGTAACCTTTCCATTAGACACGGTATTTTAGCGTTCCTCGTACTAGTTTATAGGCTAGTATTTTATTAACTTCCCATTTATTATCGCCATTAACTTGAATTAGCAGGGGAGGCTTATTCTTTTATCTAGGTAGTGGGTTATTTGCAGCCTTCTATAACTTATCCAGCGAAAAGATAGGGTAGACTTTAATTAAGTCTAGGAGCTTAACCTTGTATAAGTTGCCTTCTTTATTAAGGATCTTATACAGTCCTACCATCTTATAGTCTAGCTTACGGCTAGGCCGTTCTGTCTTCTAGTTCTTTGTTATAACCTAGACCCTATTATCCACGGTAAAGTTAGGCTTGCGCCTATACTTGTTTGCCTACTATTCCATTAATCTCTAGGCCTTTTCTAGATTTATATAGGCTACTGTCTAGGCTTCTTTTAAGCGTTTAGCGTATTGCTAGGCTTTCTTATAAGATAGTCTTTTACGTACAGTCTATGGCCCCTCTAGTCTTTCCCAGTCGAAGCTTATATGGGGTAAGTATCCTATTTCTAGCTAAATAGGTACAAATCCTATAGAGTTATAGGGTAGGGTTGCCTGGGCGTAGTCTATTAGGGGTAGTAGTTTGCCCTAGTTATCCTAGAAGTAGTTAATAAAGGGCTGGAGCCTCTGGTCTAAGTATTAATTTATAATCTCTATCTAACTGTCTATCTGGGGGTGGTATGCTGTGGAAAGCTTTAGCTTAATGCCAAGGATCTAAGTAAACTTATTCTAGAAGGCTGATATAAACTGCGGCCTGTAATTAGATACAATAGTATCTAGTAGTTTATAGATTTGGTAGATATAATAGATGTATAGTTGGGCTACCTCCTTGGCATTAATATCCTTGTAATAGGGGATTGAGAACGGGCGCTTACTAAAATGGTTAACTAGGATTATTACTATATTATATCCATTACGGTCTATAGGCAGCTTATAAAAGTCTATAGAGATATACTGCTAAGGGCGTTCTAGTATTAGAAGTGGCTTTAATAGTCCTAGGGTCTTATCCTGTGGAATTATAGACCTATAGTAGTTGTTACAGTTCCGTATATAGCAGTCAATATCCATAACTATTCTAGGCCAGTAGTATTGGTTACTAATAATTTTGCGGGTCTTATTCTTTCTGGGGTGGGCTGTAGAGACCTAGGTATAAGCTTCGGCAATAAGCTAGGTCCGTAAGTTCTGTTTTTTAGCTACTACTAGCTGTTCCTAGTGCTTAAGTAGTCCATTTTCAAGGGACTATAGGCTGGCAATGTTCTTTGCCTTTTTATAGTACTCCTATAGAGAGGGGGCCGTACGGTTTGCCTACAGCAGTTTATTAATAAGGTTAAGTTCCATGGAGTTAATGGGATATATCTCAGCGTCTAAAGGGTCTGTATTTTGTTCTGCCTATATCTAGGGGTTAAGGTGCTCTAGTCGTAGTAGTGTCTGGGTCCGTAATAAGATCTTTATAGCTGCCTAGTTACCTAGGTCTTGTTTACGCCTTATAAGAGCATCTGCACGGTTTATAGTACCTAGTCTATATATAATTAAGAAGTTAAACTAAGATAGGATATCCGCCTAGCGTGCCTGCCGGACTATAAGGGCCTTATAATCCGAAACTACCTTAATAGGCTTATGGGTCCCCTCTAGCTGTGCACGCCAGTGCTAAAAGCTAGAGATAATGGCCAGCATTTCTTTGTTATAGATATAGTAGTTTAGCTCGGCATCTATTATAGTCTTTAAATAGTATGCAATAGGGTACCATTCTCCGTCCGGTTACTTCTAGGAGAAAACTCCAGCTATTGCGCCGTTTAAGGCATTAGTTTCTAACATTAAGGGCCGTTCTGGGTTAAAGTAGGCAAGTAGGGGAGCCGATACCAGCCGTTTTTTAAGCTTATTAAAGGCCTGCATATATATAGCGTTAAAGTGGAATAGCTGGTCCTTCCTAGTAAGGCGGTTAAGAGGCCGGGCGATTCTACTATAGTTCTTAATAAAGCGTTAGTAGAAGTTATAAAAACCTAAAAATAATTGCACCCCCTTTATAGTCCGTGGGGGTGTCTACTGGTTAATTACGGCCGTTTTCTCTAGGTTGGCCTTAATTCCGTTTATACTAATAATAAAACCTAGGTACTTTGTACGCTTAACACTAAATTCCAATTTCCTAATATTAGCCTGGAGACCGGCCTTGCGGAGCCGTTATAGGACTTTATAGACATACTCCTTGTGTTCTAACTTATTCTTAGAGTAGATTATAATGTTATCTAGGTAAGCCGTATAGAAGTTATTAAGGTAGTTAAAGAGTATATCATTTATATATCATTGGTACGTAGCCAGTCCGTTGGTTAGTCTAAAAGGAAGTACTTTATATTTATATATTCCGTAACGGGTTTAAAATATAGTAAGATCTTCTAATCTAGGGTCCATCCTAATTCGGTAAAAGGCCTAACAGATATTAAGCTTAGTAAAGATCTTAGCTCTACTTATTTAGGTTAAAGTCTTATTAAGTAAGGGTAGTGGGTAGCGGTCCTTGCGGGTTATGTTATTTAGTTTGCGGTAGTTAATGCAGAAATAAAGTCCTCTATTTAGCTTTTTAGTAAAGAGAATAGGTGAGTTAAAAGGGGCTTAACTAGGTTCAATAAAGCCCTTATTTAGGTTATTAATAAGGTACTGCTTTATAGCCTATAATTCGGCAGTGGACTGCTAACGAAGGGGGCTATAGCTAAGTATGTCTTCCTTATCTAGCTCAATCTTAATCTTATAGTTGTACGGTTGGTAAGGCGGGAGTATATCAGACGCTGCCTTAGAGAACACGTCCTTAAATTTCCAGTATTAATAGGGTAGTTTCTGTTCTACCAGCTCCTCATCCATAAGCTCGCCTTCCTATTCACTAAGCTTATTTTCCTTTTCCTTAATTATTTAATTAATTTTATATAAGCTGGTGGTAAAGGTAACAGTATTAGGTTAAACCAAGTTCTGGTAGAATCCTACGGCGCCAATACAGCAGATATTAACTGGTGGGAGGTCCGTAGGTTTACGGACTATTATTAGGCCATATTTTGCGGTTTAGGGTTTATGATCTTTCTTAGCTCCTATTCCATCTTCCGCAAGTTATCCCTCCGGTCTATACGTTTAGTATAGCGTCCGATACTCCTTGCTATTCTTTATAGCTATATAGGGCCTAAGTTCCCCATGGGGAGCTCCGCTAGCTTTTTACTAACTTTTTTAATCTTTAGTGCGGGTGGCATAATATAGGTAGTCTGGGGGCGGTATAGTATACAGACCCGTTACAGATTAAGCTGTACATCTTTCTCAAAGGCCTAGTCTCTACGCATAGCATTAGCCTGGTAAATGGTGTCTACCTATAGCCGCACAAGGTTTTCTATTATAATGCTAATTTCTTTTATAAAGGAAGGGGTTAGGGGTAGAGTTTTGGGCTAAATAAGCTATCTGCTCTATACGTCGAGCTATAAGCCTAAATAGGCTAGCCATTTTCTTTCTAAAATTATATTGTGGCTTCCTAGGTCTGTAATAAGCAAGGGGATGTTATACTATCTTCGTCCATCAACACGGAGGTAAATTTGCAAGATTGTTATAATAGGTGGCCCTATCCGTCCGTTATACCCGCGAATAGGAATTAGTTTAGGCAGTTCTTTAAGGGGTGCATTTAGAAAATTAGCCAGCTTTACAGTATACTGGGTGTCTATTAAGGCGAAGGTATTTGCTTTAGAGTTAGCTAAAGCAGAGGTTAAAACTTAATATCTATTGCGGAATAAAGTATAAGGGATAGTGCAGCTTCTTCCACTGACTAGCCAACCTAGATTAATATATAATATATTAATCCCTTTTAACCCTAGAGAGGAGTCTTCCTCTAGGGTTCCTTTTTTTCCAACTCCATGCTATTCTTTAACTTATATATAACTAATAAAATTCTTTTTACAATTTTAAAAGGTCCTAGTCTAACATAGTCCAACTTTTTACTTAGTCGTTAACTTTTAAAATTTTTATATAGTAGCTACACTTTATCTCCCTCCTTAAGATCTGGTCCCTTAGATCTCTTAGCATTATAGTACCTTTTCATTCTTTCTTATACTATCTTAGCTATTTCCTTAAGGTCTACATAAAGGTTCATTAACATCTTCATTCTTTCTTTAGCTATACTGCTTATTTTCTTTACTTAACGTAGCAATAATAATATTCTTGGTTTATACCCATAATTTGCTTTAAACGGTAACGTTCCGGTTCCTTTTTATGGTGTTATGTTATATATAAACTGTGCAACTAGTAACAATAATACCTAATTATTTTGTGCGTGGTTGACATAATGTCTTAGATACTGCTCTAGTGTCTAGTTTAACCATTCCATTTATCCGTCTGTCTGCGGATAATATACTATTAAGGTTACTATATAAACTCCCTATTCCGCTAAAAATACCTCCTAAAACGCTACTATAAATCTTGGATCTCTATCTAATATAACCTTATCTAGTACTCCGTGTCTTACAAACACTTCTTTAACATAGATTCTAGCGACATCTTCTATTAATACTTCTTCTATACAAGCTATAAAGTATCCCCACTTTATAAGCTTATCCACTATCACTAAGATTGCATTATAATCTTATCCTATAATAGGATCTTTTAACTTTAATAACTTAACAATAAAGTCCTATAATATAACTTCCTATGGTCTTTCTGGTATCTTAACAGGTTATAGCTCTCTATACAGCTTATACCTTATTAGCTTATTCCTCTAGCAATCTAAACATTCCTTTATAACTTACCTCACTAGTCCCCAGATTTCTTAAATAATATACTCCTCTTAAAGTCTTAATACTAAGCCTATAGCTCTATTATGTCCTTAAGTTAGTCCTTTATAAAACAACTTAATAAACTCCTTTGTAATAGATCTTAGAACATAAGTTGCTTCTCTATTTTTATACTATTCTGTATCTAGATCCTCTATCTATACATCTTAGATTTTCTATATCCACTTACTTTCTGGTAACTTATAGACTTAACTTTCTTTAGTTACTGCAATTTTTGGATAATTATACCTAATTAATCCATCTTAATCCTTTTGCAGTAAAGCCCCTAATGGCTTTTCCATATTTTATAGTTCTGCCTTTCTACTAAGTATATCCACTCTTGCGTTATTGGTGCCTTTAATATACTAAATTTCAAAATAATATTTTATAAGCATTTCCGCCTATCTAACTTGCCTTTAGTTTAGCTCTTTTGTTATTAGGAATTCTATAAGATTCTTATAGTCCATTTTAACTATAAATGGTTTTTTTATGCCTTATAAGAATGCTCTCTATTCCTTAAATACTGCAACTATACCTAATAACTCCTTGTTATAAATGTTGTAGTTTAACTTTAGTAGTGTTATCTTTTAACTGTAATATGCCACTAGATACTATATGTTTAAATGCTTTTATAGCAAACATGCTTCTAGTATAAAGTCTAATGCATCTATTTTAACAACCGTTTCTAACCTTGGTTGGTAGATCTTAAGGACTAGTTCCTAGGTAAACAACTCCTTTAGTTCTTTAAACAGTTTTCTTTACTCTTCTACCTAAACCCACAGTTCCTCTTTCTTTATTAGCCTTATAAACAGCTTAATGCTCTTTAACCGCTGTGCTATAAACCTTTTATAGTAATTACAAAATCCTAGAAACAACCTTAACTATATAACGTTCTCTAGTTCTTGCTAGTTTACTATAGCTTTAACTTTCTTTACGTCTATACTAATCTTTCCTAGTTTAATAATAAATCCTATAAAATCGGGTTTTCTCATAAAGAACTCGCATTTCTTAATTGCTACTAGCATTTGTTCTTCTTATAGTCTCTTTAAGACCCACTTAACATGTTCTCTATGTTCTTCCTTACTTATTAAGTAGATAATAATGTCGTTAAGGTATACTATAACAAACTTATTAAGGTGTTCTCCTAACATACTATTAATTCGTTTTTAGAACGTTGCTAGTGCGTTTATAAGCCCAAACTGTATAACTAGTAGTTTATACAGTCCTTCCTTTAACCTAAAGGCTGCCTTCTACTTGTCGCCTTCCTTAATCCTAATCTAATAGTACACCCACCTTAGATCTATTTTCGTGAAGATTTGCGCATTACCTATCCTGTTTTAGATTTTGCTAATTAAGGGTAAAGGATACCTATCCTTTCTGGTAATGCTGTTTAACTATCTATAGTCTATACACATCCTAAGTTTTCCGTTTTTCTTTAGGATGAACAATACTGGATATCCTGCTAATAACTATAATGGTCTAATATATTCCTTTTATAAGTTCTCCTAGACAAACTCTTTAAGCGCTACTAACTTGGTTTTAGTAAGCTTATAGGTTAAAAAGAACTTTAGACTTATTCCTAGTTCTAACTCTATCTTATAGTCCTACACTGTATATTCTAACAGTTTTTCGCTTTCTAGTGACTATAACTTTTTACCATACTTGTAGTATCTCTTTGGTATATAACTTAAGCTTCGCTTAGTCTCTTTATATATTACTCCAACCTAGTATTATACCAACTTGGTTTGCTGTTGTTTTTTGTGTTATTAAGTATCTTTAATATTAACCTAACCTATAACCTAATTGATCTTTGGATTATACTCCTATAACCAAGGCATTCCTAGTATTATCTTGTCCTCTCCTAATAGTAGGATATTAAAAGACATCTTAACCTGTCTTCCTTTAATAGTTAACTAAATAGGTCCTGTTTTGAGATTAATAATACCTCCTCTATAGACTATCTAATCTCCTAAAATTGTTGTAAGTGGATATAGGTATTCCTTCTATCTGTATAGTAACCCTATTCTTTTCACTGCTGCTAGTAACATATGGTTTCTTATTACTCTACTATCTATTAACGCTTTAAACTGCTAATCTTGCCATTTAACTTATAAATTTAGGTGTTGACCTTAAATTCCCTTAAAGGTCTAAGGCTCTACCACTAGTTCCCTTTAGTCCTATAGGCCTCCCCTTTTCCTAACTATTAGCTACTAGATCCTGTTTATACTTGGTCCTCTTTAGGCTAATACTTAGTTTTTTTCTTTTCCTCTACGTGCTATAGACAAGTATTTTCTAGACAACTCCACCACTATCTTCTGTCTAGGCATTCTTCCGTAAGGAATCTTCCTAGTTAAAGTATTAGGTCCCCCTAACTCTATACTTCTACTAGGTACCATTTATATATATACTTGGCATCCCTAAACCGTCTTTCATCTAGTGCCTAATACATTCTCACTAGGTACTTCCGGTTCTTATCTTTAGGTACTCTGTATATATTACACATATTATCTATATAAGCTATCTACAATAGTGTATAATACGCTAGGTGCTTTAGGTTAACTCTTAGCTTATTTTCGTCCTTAAGTTTAAACCTATACCATATTAACCTGACTTCTAGTATCTCTATTACGGGTACTAAGATTTATTACTCACTTCTCTAGTCCCTAGATTCTTCTTCTAGGTTCCTTAACATTATAATTAACGCTCCCTTAGTATGATTTATACGTTTCTCCGTAATAGGTTGGTCTTAGACAACTTTTTTGTCCAGCCATATATAGAAATCTTCCTATTTGTTATTGTGTTGTTGCCTATACCACTTTCCATATAACTGGTTTAGTGTATATAGTCTGTCTGTTAGAAAGTACCTTGTTATTGCTGCGTTGTGATATCCTTTAGTATATCTTTCTTCAAACCTGGTTAGAATTCCTAAATCTTCTTCTTGTTCCAGTTCGTTTAACCACTTTACTCTAGGCGTACCTACCTTAGGCCTATTGGTGATTCTTCATATAGGTGCTCTATCCCTTACATAACCTACTATAGACCTTTTATCTAGCTTTTGTTCTTGCTATATGATAATTCTTGCTCTAAACTTATCTATAGTTTCTTGTTTTCTGCGTCTTGCAGCTAGATCCTCAAAGTTCTCTTGCTTCTTAATCTCCGTATTAACTTTTTAATCTTTAGGCTAAAACCACATTTACCTAGAACAGACATTCTTACTCGTTCCCCAAACTTATAGTTCTTAAACTTACATCCTATACTTATTTATTTATCTTTAAACTAAGCCTTTGCTCTTTCCTATTGGTTTTTGTCTATTATGGGTGCTTAAGCCTTCCTTATCACTTCTTATAAATCTTAGGTGTGTCTTATCTTGTCTTAAGAATCTTAAGCGTCTCTTATCTTATCGTGAGAATCTTAAGCCTGTGGCCTTTTGCCTTTTACAAGTGGTAAGCTAATGCTAGTAGTTATCTACTCACTTAACCATTTTTGGGTGTTACTCCTTCCGTCTTATAAAGCAATGGATATCATATCCAATGGTGTCATAATATCCGTTACTGACCCTCGTTCTATGGAGGTCTTAGTCTCTACTTCTATTACGTCCTTAAGGTTTAAGTGCTCCTAATTAGCCTCTTTTTCTTCCTCATTACTATTAACCAATAAGTATCCTAACTCCATTATTATTGTTGCTAGTCTTTATCCACATATTACTATAATATCTTAATCTAGCTTATAGAGTTAATTTTGTTCTTTATTTAACTCTCTAGTTCCTTTAAGTTTTCCTAACTCTAGCTCTTATAGCCAATAGCTTACACTATACTTAGCGTCCTTATAAACTTAGCATGCGTTATTATAATAAAACGCGAAGTGTTTAATTAAATACTCCTTGGTCCCGCCCAATGCTCCTATATTTACGTTATTATACTCTAACAACCTTATGCCCTTTACTACATAGTTACTCTAACTACCTCTACAGTCTTTAGTAAAATAACCTTTCTTTCCATAACTTATGCAAGCTCCATTTTTAAACCGTTCTTCTTGTTATAGAGTCCGCCTAAACATCTTCTGCTGCTAAGATCCCTAGTTTAGCCTTTACTCCAGGGTCCTATAATTACTTAATCCTTAACCTCTAGGTTTCTATAGTTTCTTTATTCATCTCTTAGATTCTTTAGTACCACTTAGGTCCATTAGCTCTGCGCTATTCCATGGTTTTTAACTCTATGTCTGTCGTTGCGTACTCTGCGCCTTATATAACTATAAAACTCTATCTTACCCTTTCTTGACCTGTTCCCTTTAATAGATCCTATTATTAATCTTTATTACTTAATCTATTAAACCTCTTAGAGTATCCGCATCTTCCATTAGGATAATTGCGTCCTAGACTTTAGCCTTAAGTCCTTATTTATACTATGCCATAAGCGTCTTATTATTCTACTTAACCTATATTGCAAGTGTTTAAAACTGTATTATATACTTAATTGCTAAAGTTCGTTATACTAGGTTCTAAAGTTTGCGTTCCGCCATAGTTGATGCCTCTAGATTACTAAACATTTGTGTTAACCTTTCCGTAAACCCATTCCAACTAGTAAATATATATTATATGTCCTAGTTAGCAGTTGTCACTCCATTCACTTATATTTTAGTAAGGTAAAGTTTAAACCACTTAAGTGTTCTTCCTATTAAGAACAACCCTGCGTATACCACTTGGTCTATAGGTATTGCCAACTTTACTCCCTCTTACATAACCTTAAAGTGCATTTACATAAGAAACTCTTTAAGTTTTAACCTTTCCCCTAAAAACCGTTTAATTAATAGTAACTTAACCTTTACTGCTCTGATGCCGTTAATACGTTCTTTAAGTATCCTATTATTATCTAACAATTGATTAACTATCTCTTATAACTGTCCTCGCGTAACTATCTGCAAATTAGTATCTGCCATACTAGTGTCTCCTAACCCTGAGGTCGTTACTGCCATGGTTATAATTGGTACTTTTGGTAGCATATTGTTTAACTCCTCATATTTCAATACTGTAACCTTGGTAGTAAATATATAACAGAGCCTTGTAGTAGGTACTACAGTGGACTTGTTAATAGGCTGGGTATATAGGTATAAACAATAGTTAACAACATAATAACAACTAGTGGAGTGGTTGCCTAACAGATTAACTCTAATTATATTCTAAGATTTACTACAAAGAGAGAACTATCTGGGTAGGGACTGTGGTCCTTTAAATACACAACCATACGCCTAAGAAATCCCTTCGCTCCGTGAGGTATGTGTGCTCTATCTACTCTATTTCACAGATTATACAGATTACACAGATTACACAGATCACATCACGTGACCTCGGCTACCATTCCTCGTCACATGGTTTCACTAGATCTATCCTGGACCGTACCTGTATCAACTAACTAGCTTCTGCCGACTCCTCTCCAAGTAGTTATAACATCGTACTTAAGCTGTCCATAACAATAGCTATGGCTATTTTAACAAAAGTCGTTCTAGTTAAGGCGTATTGGTCTATTAGGCTTATTAAGCGAGCTCACCTAGCTTTATAGAGAGCCTACTAGATTATTACGGACGAGTATAAGGATATCTAAAGGGAACTGGCTTTATAGATAGCCGTAAAAGCCGTTAACAATACCGCTGGCCCTAATGGACTAGTATTTACCCTCTTAGTTTATGGAACCTACCTAAGGATGGGCAACCTAGACCCTCTTGCCCCATCTATTATAGAGCGAGTAGCTGCAATACAGAAGGTAATAGCCGAAATAGTTAAGTTACGGGCCAAGCAGGCTGTTAACAGCGCTCTATACTACCGCAACGGACCTAATATAACCTTAGTTTACAACCTTCTGCTTAATTCTAAAGTCCTTATATGGCGGGAGAGTGGCAATTGGACCAGACCTTACCGTTTACTGACTGTAGGAAATGAAATATGCCGTGTATAACTTCCTAACAGACCGATAAGGTTTAGAAGCATGTCTATAAAACCCTATTTTTGGTCTAAAAACACCTATAATATTAAACTAGATAAACTGGAAGCCCCCGTTAAACTAGATGAATTAGAAACACCTATTAAACCAAATAAACTAAAAGCACCCCTGCTTACTTTAGAAGACCTCTAAAAACCTACTAAACCCGCTAAACCCGCCGTAAAGCGTAGTTAAGGACGTCCCTAAAAGCACCCTATAACTAAGAACCCCGTAATAGAGAATTACCTAACCTCTATAGGTACATCTGTAAGGCAATCTCTACCTGCGGATATATTAGTTCTAGTATAGGAATCCCCTTTTATAGACTTACGACGCAAAGAGATTAATGGACTACTTAAAAAGGGCATCTTTACGGTTGTAATGGAGAGAGACGTTCCGCAAGGCGTCTGTATATTTAACTTACGCTTTATTAATGAAATTAAGCACCTTAGTACTGATAAAGCCTTTAAAAAATTAAGGCTTGTTATATAAGCTTATAACGACCAAGGAAAGGACTTAGTCCTTATATAATTGCCTATAATTTAATAAGTTAGTTAATAGATTATACTTGCACTTACGCCTAGACTATAACAAACTAAACCTATAGCCCTTTACTTACGGGACATCTCGCAAGCCTATATATAGTCCAATACCTACCTAAGCAGAGATATCTTTATATAACCACCCTACAAGCTTAACTTATAACTAGGAATAATTTTACAGGTTATAAAACCCCTTTACGGAGTACCAGAAGCCGGAAACCATTGGTTTAAGATATATTACTAGCATTACGTTAGTAAACTTAAAATAGAACAGTTAACCTACGACCCCTGCCTCCTATACACCCCATTAAACGGCCTTGGTGTTATTAGACTCTAAATAGATGATACCCTCTTCTTAGCGGACTAGACTTTTGCGGACGCTAAAGAGACTAAACTGTAAGAAGCTAAGTTCCTAGCAAAGCTATAAGAGCAGTTAACTGAGCAGACTCTAATTAAGTTTAATAGAGGTTTAATTATATAAAAGGGTAACCTAATTAAGCTGACTTAAGAACGCTAAGCTTAAAACCTAAAGCCTATTATAGCAAAGCCTATGGACCTTACTAGTTCCCGCGGAGAGACCTATAAGACTGTAAATATGAAGGACTAATACGTTGCATAGCGTGCAAGAGGTGCCTATATTGCCATAGTCTGTTAACCCGAATCTGCCTATAATTTATCCTTTACGGCCTAGGTAACAGATCCGTAAGAGGAAAATATTAAGCAGCTTAACAAACGCATTTAGTGGCAAATTAATAATGTAATAAGAGGACTTACTTTTATGCCACTAGACCTAAATTCCCTTAGCTTACTAGTATTTACGGACACCTCCTTTACTAATAATAGGGACCTATTATTACAAATCGGCTTTGTAATTGTACTTATGGACTATAATTAGGATTCAAATATACTCTACTGGTCTTTAATTAAATGAAAACAAGTAACCCGCAGCATACTAGCCTCTAAGCTATACGCACTAGCTCACGGCTTTAACATAGGAGCCGCAATTAAGTCAACAATCCAGAAGATCCTATAATTAGAGCAATTACCCCTGGTTCTATACACCAATTTAAAGTCCCTTTACAACTGTATAGTTAAACTAAGTACAACACAAGAGAAGAGGCTTATGGTCGACCTAATGTGCTTACATCAGGCCTACGAACGGCGTGAGATTGTAGAGGTCAAATGGATCAGCAGCGGAGACAACCCAGCGGACGCCATGACTAAGGCAAAGCCGTGTTAAGCCCTTAAAACCCTAATTAACACAAATAAGCTTAATCTAAAGGTTATAGAATGGGTAGAACAAGACTAATAGAGCACTTATGGTTCATTTACGGTCTATCGGAAGACTGTACGGTCCATTTACGGCCCGTTGGAAGGCCGTACGGTTTATTTTACGGGCCGTAAGCAGGACTCACGGCCAGCTTAAAGCACCGTTTGGAAGGCAGCCCAGAAGGCACCTTGGGAGGGATTTTCCTATATATTTCCTTTGTGTTTTACGGTTCTATTAAAGCAATTATGGAGGCTATATATAAGCGGCTCTATTTTCAAGTGCTGCTAGTGTATAATTACAGCACCTGGTGTACTAACCGCGTGTGTACACGTTTAGTACACTAACTACGTGCTTACGAAGCACTAACTAATTGGGGGGGACGCGTTGGTATATAGACTATGTAGTCTACTTTAATAGAATCAACAGTTACCACCATCTAAAAGAGTATACGATACTATATGTATTTCGTGCCCCTGGATACGACTCAATTGTATTATTAAGTTGATATAAACACAAACCTTTATAATTTAAGATATTTAAATTTATATATAACTTCCCTGTAGTAGGGCATCTTAGCTATATAAAAACTTATAAAATTATTTAATAAGTATATTACTGGCCTATAATATATAACGTATTTCACGGGTGAGCTGGTCAAACGGGTGAGCTGATCACTTCAAAAACACACCAAAAAATGGAAAAATCACACTTTAATATCTTAACAACCACTTAATAATAAATTTTAATAATT
>Ga0307507_10006641_pt1 | contig 17552 bp, 14 predicted proteins | sample 7_EM_MG_FD_207223 | JGI IMG/M metagenome (GOLD analysis project Ga0307507, IMG submission 207223) | Populus trichocarpa ectomycorrhiza microbial communities from riparian zone in the Pacific Northwest, United States - 7_EM | ecosystem: Host-associated > Plants > Roots > Unclassified | place...
GCCCTAACATAAATAAATAACCCCCCCCCCCAATCGCGCTATCATGACCTCCAAAGCCATAACAAGGACGATCCCTGCAGGGCAACTACTCGAGTACGGCGCATTCCCAAGCTAATTAACTTACATCTATACCCCCCACCCTCAAACATCCTCAAACACAAACTTTCCCAGTTATTCTATCATAGTTAATGAGTTCTCTGATAGCCCAACACCCCGACGCCTTATTTCGTGATCACACTGTCAGAAATCTCGTATGTGAGGTGAGCGATTGAACCAGAAGTTAAGACGTCACCGAATGAGAGAAGAGTACGTTTGTAGAATAAGGAACAGAATTGTCCGTTGTTTCTTGTACATTGTTACTTAGGTACCAGACGATGGTACTTATACCCGTGAGAGGTATCTATATACAGTACCGGTATATAGTACCGGTATACTAGTACAGTACCAATGATGTGAGTTCCCGCTATGCCCTACCAGGCATACTTCCGTCACATTGAAGCCATTTTTCCAACACACACTGGGAAGGCTACACGAGTGATCCTTCGTGTATGTATGTAAATAATTAACGAGAAGTTGGCCTATTTTATATTTTTTATATTTTTTATTTTAGAGTAAGGAGCCTACCGTAGGCGGTGCTAGGAGCCTGAGGGGGTTGGTTGGAGGGGCGGAATGGGAGGTTTAAATTGGGGCTGTCGGAGCGGTGGATGACAGTGCTGGCCGTGCTGCACCGCACTACCGGTACCGGCAGTACACCCGTTGTAGGACAGGACGGGGTCACAGGTATCATATCGGTACCGCCCTGTACTTGTAAAATCTCGTGAGATCTACGCCTCTATAAGCCCCACATCTCCGGACTCATAGATAAAAGCCCCCTGGAAGGATAGGTGCTTTCCTAATACCAGTGTGGTGTCAGTTGTTGGAACTTTTCGGGTCCCATCAACCGGTATTCGCAATTCTGCTAAGTTGTCAAACTAAGCCTATCCTGGACTGACGGGCTGATTCCCGCCGATAATCTGATAGGTAGTGGATTTCACGAGATTTCAAAGCAAGGCGAGGCTTCCCTTTCATCGTTTAGCCGAATGCCTAGCGAGAGGGATTACCCAAAGTTTTCACGAGGTAAATCTATTCTACAGTAGGATTTCGGCAGCCATCTAGCATGGCCGAGGAGGTGATTGTTTCTGTCGGAGCCTCCTCAATATGCGGCTGTTGCAGGCGCGCTGATGTGAGATGCAGTCTCGTATCATAGGAGTTGGGATACCATAGTGAGGCCTTGCGCTAAGGTGTTTAGAATTCCTCTCTTCGGATGGAAGGGGCAGAGTGTGAAAAGAAAACCGACCTTCAGCCTTCCTCTGGGGCGAATAAAAAAGAAAAAAGAAGCACTAGTGCCATCGTCCTTACTAGAAGAGGCAACTCCAACGTCCAATTATTCCGGTACTGTATCCAGGCCCTCCTCGGTTTGGGCTTTCTGCGTTTTTCCACTTGTTAGAAGGTACGGGGAGTAGTAAGTCTAGGTGAGTTGCATCTGGCAAGCGGTGGTCCTGGGATGGCATATGGTACAAGAAGAAGCGGAGGGGGCGCTGCAGTATTATGCTGGGTGCGTGTCTCGGTATTTGATCGCTGGTCCGCCTTGGCCATGGTTTGCCTTTGCTGATCTTTGAGTAAGGACTTCGGGGCTGGGAAGCCTACTCGGGATATGCTAGGCCGGAGATGCTACCGTTATGTCGTGGTACCGTTATGCACGGGAGAGACGTATATGTTGAGCACGTCCAAATCCTGTGCTCCAAATCCCACTCATCGTTAACAATTTGAGGTCCGAGAGGCATTGAAGGTTGAAGGCCTCATGAACGATGATGTTTGATCGGCGAGCTGCGCCATTCAGGTTGTTCTTATGTCTTGCTCGAGTCAAAAACAGATGGTATCATGTTTTGTCAACTGCTATCCTTCATCTCGGGCGCTCCTAAAGTGCCGAGGCCAACAACTCGACAACTTATCGCTCCGCTGGGTGCCCAATTTTCTTGTGACGCCCTCGCTACTTGATCGCAACTGGTACCTGTAAGTTAATTCGTGTGCATTAACTAGTAGAGAAAGTACCGGTAACAAGAGTATGATATAGGTAATGCCAACAGCTAAAACATTCTAACCGCATGATACTATCGTTTTGTGCTCATTTACCGTGACCAGGACAAACCCCCGAAACAAACTATCCCCGAGAGACTGCGCTTCTCCCATTTAGCCATTCGAGGAATTGGGTCCTCTGCCTCCCGAAATCTTGTGCTGCCTAGAGGTGTTAACCGGGGATGGTGCCGAAATCCCGTTTATGGTGCACAGTACAAGGCTCACAAAGCCTAACTCTATCTAAATTTACATCCCCCCTGGGGTCCTTATCACATTTGCGATGGACAAGCTTTGGCCGGAGCGGGAGTAGGATTAGATAATACCCGAGATATGATAGCCTTGAAGCAGGAGAGAAGAGTCGCGTACCGTATTGCACATGAAAACACAACGTGTACCCTTACCATTATCATAACCATTATCATACAGCCACGCAGGTGGGGAAACATTAGGTTGAGACGACTACGGTACGAGTAGTCTAATCAACCTTCTCTACGGCACACGATACCCCTACGCTACTATACGGTAATATAAGTCTCTCTTTCCCTCTCTCTTTCCTTCTCTCTCCGCGCTGTTGGTTCTGTTCCCCACTCCTTCCGCCAGAACAGCCCCGTCCTAGCTCGCAGACACCACTCCGAGCCGCAAACAGAAAAGTCAAGGACTTACGATGCGCCAATCAAACCTCCTCCTACTCCTAGCGCTCCAAACTAGCATCGTAGCTAGCGCACCTCCGCCCACTGTGGCCACGAGGGACATCTCGTCCATTACCACTACTACTACATCTCCACCTCCAGACGTGGCCACCGTACAGATCAGCAAAGAACTACGGAAGCGCAAAGGCGGGGGGAACAAGGGGAAGAGTAGTGGGAAGGGTAAAAAAGGTACCGGATCTGCCGCCTCGGGGAGGGTTGGTGGGGACGTCTGTTGGGTTTTGATGATTGCGTGCTTGCTTTCTCTAGGTGGCTTGGGGTGGGATTGAGGGGAAGCTTCGTAATTGACTAGAGGGGAGGGAAGAGGGAAGGTTTTTTTGCGCACTCTTCTTATTCTAATAACTCTATATTCTTTCTTTCTTTCTTTCTTTGGGCCGGTTTGCGGTAGTAATGATGAAGGTTCTCCCCTCGAGGAGTGGCGCACGTTTCGTTTGTGAATTTGTTTGCGGGCTGCGCGCATATCTTGCCCAATGGTCGGTAACTTAAGCCATCTCTCTTCCACAAAACAAACCAGATGAGGACTACTCCTACCATACGCCACAATAAAGCGTTTTACTTGTGATGCGATATCGCTACACCATTGGCTAAATTATCACGAACTCAACCCTAAACCAACGAAACCAGCCCTTATCTACCTAGCTATTCTACCTATCGCCCTCTGAGTCGGTCTCATCGCGTGGTGGATGACGCGGGCCCTGAGGCTTATGATGGAAACTTTTCCCTGGTTTCCTCGCGGCGATGTGTCGGTCGGATGTGCCTACCCCTCGCATATAACACGGTGCGATATGAGCCCGTGGTGTTGCGCAGAGTATCTACAAGTACTCGTATCCTCCCTGTTTAGTTGCTGCTTATCAGATGAGATCTGATCATCTGATAACCAATCAAATCAGATTTCTTCCATCAACTCCTAATCGCCCAGCAACCGTGGGCATTCGAGGAAGAAAGAAGAAGAAAGAAAAAGCAAAAATTGAACTAACAGATACTGGTACAAGTATATGCTCGAGTACGAGTACTCGTGGGGCAGAGTTGAAGCCAGACACTTTGTATGGGAGTCCTACTTCAGCTGTGCGGCAGGTATTTTTTTTGTTACCCTACCTTGACGAATTCACTGTCTTTCCTGCTAAATGCCTACTCGCTAACCACCTCGCCGTGCTCTCGTCGTGTCCCCCCTAAAAAATGTACTGTTCCGGTACCGGTACTTTATCTCTAACCCAGCCGAAGACGCAAGAGAAAGCTTCCTGCTGGATCTGCACATTGCAGGAGCCGGGTGTTATTGGACTAAAGGGCTCAGGCCAGTCACCAAAGGAGTAAACGGTTTCCAACTCCCTCGAGAGCTCGAGGAGCCTACAACTGCGCTACCGCTTGTACGGGGGGGGATGCGGATCCCTGACTCGCTTGTGTGCCATATGGATTCCGTTAGGGGGATGTGGGTTTACTAGAGGTGCGACCGTTGGTTCGTCCATTCGGTATCGTGTCCCCCGCGGTTAGTGTGCTGGGGTAGTACTAAATTTCCCTATTGGGAGCTATGCCAATTCTTTTGAGAGATGACGTTTTTGCAGCAGTGTTGGAGGGTGCTGTTTACTATGGACGGGTGAAAATGGTAGAGTTGCTACTCAGAAATAAGAGGGGCTCGCTTGAATTAGGGGTAAGATAGTGGCAGCCCGGTTTTATAGTAGTAATTGCACAGTCGTATATAAGTGGCGCATAGCTGTTTCCTCACTGCTTAATTTTAAGCGACGCCTGGGAGCTCAGAAATGCTGTATCAAGGCTGTTATAGCGAGGTTGTGAAGAGACCTGTGTGATAGAAAACTTAGGAAAGGAGAGGAAGAGCCAGACGGAGCCAAGCCGCGCGTAGCCTCTTGAAGTGACGGTTTAACGTAGGTATCATTTGTTGGTATTTATTAGGCGTAAAACTGTGAGGCGAGTCGGTACTTTTACTATTGAAGGAGGAATATTCTTGGCTTAGATAAATTTACTCGTACTAGTATTGCAGGCAAGTACTCGTACTGTACTTGGGTACAGCATGATGCCTTGCGTTTTCGGAGTGGCTGAATATATACTGTATTTACTTGCATAATCTACTATTAGATTATTAGCTTATCTGCCCGCAATAGGTTTAGTCTGGCAAGCTAGCGTAATTGCGACTTCTAGTTACTATTGGGATCCAGCACCCCCATAAGCCTCAGGGTATTCCGTGTCGGGTGAACGCTGTTCTTTCCAGGAGGTTTGTCTCCGAGTGCGGAGGTAGTGGATTACACGAGTAAATACGGCACTAAGCTGGGTTCGGTAGATGTGGCGCGATATGGGGGTTAGCTCGGGTACATCGAGGGTACGAATAGGTAGAGCTAGACAGATATTTGTATGAATAGATGGGCATATATATGGCGCTGCGCTGTGCCTAGATCAAATGGATGAAGTTAATACGGGGAGTGCTATTGATGGGCTTTGTATCGTATAGGGAAGTGGAAGGAAGGGAATACTGGGCTTCGGCAGGCTAGGGGGTTGGTCCCGCAATTGGAGTGATTTATTGGTTAGTTGGTGATATTATGAGATGGGTTTTGGGTATCGGGTTGGAGGGCCGTAGGATTGGGTGCAGGTAAAGCTAGGTGCTCGCGCGGCCGAACTGAAGCCGGGAGCTTTTTTGGGAGTCCCCATCCCAAGTATCCGGCTTCAACTCAACCGCCCGAGTAAAGTATGGGAAGGGTCGAATTGCGGGCCTGGATCTTTTAAAGTCCTTAATCTACGCGGGTTGGCACGGGGGTGTTCTACCCGGAGCGGAGATACAATATCGTGAGTTTCTTGACACCATATCCTGAGGCACTTGAGTGTTGAACGAGTGAGCGTGTGAAATTGTCTAACTATAAGTAGGATCGGGGTATCATAGATATTGTTAACTTAATGCTTTCTGCTTGCTCTACTCGGGCTTCGTTTCGTAGCGCTGAACGGACAAATCTGCATGCCGTGCCTCCCCCTCCCCCCCACTTCCCCACCTGCTAGCCACTCTAACTCTCTTGGTTACAACCGTAGCCATTGAGTCACCATGAAGTTGCTAAGTTATGGTGGAGTAATTAGGGAGGGGGTTACTAGATATCTATTTTCTATCTATTTATTACCTTGAGTTCTGTCTGTGATGTCATTGGCAGAAGGAAAGGTTGTCGGGAGAGACTATGACGTTACTTAATGTTTAGAGTTTTTTTGTTGATTTACTGTATGCGAGTCATTTCTCTCTCGGCAACACTGAACTACCGCTTTTTCTTTCTGTTTTTTGGGCGTTTCTACAAAGTTCTCATATGGCGATTCACTTGTACGTCCTTGCGATAGCTCGAGCGGTTTGCCCGAAAGTAGCCACTGGTGAGGTAAGATTGGGGTGGTAGGATTTCGGGAAAACGCTGGGGGGCGAAAGGTGTGATTATGAGTTGGAAGTCGCGTATTTTCAAGTCTAGGGAGCGGGAGGTAGAGGGTTGAAGTTTGAGGAGTTATTATGTGTTTTTTACCTAATCCCTAGAGAGTGGATATGGTAGGGTGCAGAGACTTATAGGTCAAACGGAGCGGGGGGCTAGGATGAACCTTTCCTTACTTCCTTTTGTTTTTCTTGGGGTTATTGCATCCTATCTAGATAAAACTAGAGACTGGAGAGACTAATGGTATTGGGAGGGGCTTAACCTTTTAACGTCCAGTAGATTCATACAGTTAGGTGGGTTGGATTCAGTTTGTTGGAAAGCCGTTTGTCTAGTGCTCGATGGCTAGCTAGGAGAGAGTTCCTGATAGCGGCCAAGTTACTCGAAGTGTTGCTATCAATTGTAATTTTCCGGCACCGAAGGAGGCTTAGTCGCTCGGGAGAGGTTTTTTGGGGCCAAAAGGATGTGAGGATGCGGTATGGTGGCTTGCCAAGGGGAATGCACAGAATTTCAATGGCCACTGCCCGCCGGTTGTCCTACATTTTTTACTGAACTGTACCTCCATCTACCGCATTCGCCCAATGATAAGTCCAAGATTGAGAACAAGCGATAAAGAATCACTGCTAACCATGTCTGGCTCAAGCTTGTAGCCTTCGAAAGCCGGCTCGGCTGTGGCCCATGGTCAGGCTCTGCTAGGCTGGCAGGACAGAGGGGTTGGGTGTAGACAGACGCCGGAAGTTCGACAAGCCTCATTGTTTTGGGTAGCACCCCCTCATCCCACGAACCTAAGTTCGCATTATATCTAGTGGTTTGTAACTCTACGGGATCACAAATTGGAAAGAAGCCCCTTGTAAATTTAGTTGTATCACTATTGTAGTTGAAAGGAAAGGAGTGAGTGAAATTTGTTTCAGATCTGGCTGGTTATTCTGGTACTGGTGTGTACTGGTACATAGACACAGAATGTTGCATGGGTTGGGACAACCGAAAGATAATCTAAAGGTTTTAGAAAGTAAGGTACTGTACAGTACTAACCTTGACTTGAAATGGCGTCGTGGAAAATAAGCCACAAAGTTAAAAGGCTTTATCCTTTGAGCATACGTTTTTCCCGCTTGAAAGAGAAAATGGTGTCTGCAACACGATCTCGAATTATAGTTTCTATACTTTGACTGGTCCCCTAAATTTTTTTTAAAGAAAGCAGGAATCCATCATTTTCGCTCATATTGGTTCATCGATAGTACATTTCATAGATAGCCTTACTCGCCTACGAAACCTTACCCGTAACAAAAACCGGAGGATTTGCAAAGCCCCACCTCTCCGCAAAACAAGCCAAACTCCCCTCAAACAACAAAATGACTTCCGAAGGAGAAAGCGGCATAGTGTCATTTTCTGAATCGAACTCGGAACAGCGGAAGATATATCAAGTAACGAATCTATTCTCCGGAATAAACAGCTTTATCCATGGCACTGAGCACACGCTCGAAGATCTCGAAAAGGTGCTCGAAGTCGCAAATGGGAGTATGGAGATTTTAAAGAAAGATATCGAGAGCGCTGAACAGACACTACTAGAAGAAAAGGGACTACTGCGCCGGTTGGTGATTGCGAGAATGTTGGCGATACATCTGGCTGGGGGGGATATCGGTGGGGGTGATTGGGGGAAAGGTGGGGATACGGAACTGACGGGAGCTGGGGTGGCCATCGGGGGCAGTCCTCAGGGGATAGAACGGGGGTTAGGGGTCGAGACGGGGGAGGAGGAAGGAAAGCACAAGATGAGGGAGGAAGATCTCAGGAGAGCGGAAGAGCAGATAGGGAGAAGAGAGGAAGCACTAAAGGAAAGAGAAGAAGAGTTGAAAAGATTGGCCCAGGAAGAGGAGGTGCGGAGACGGGCGGATTCGACCAGACTGAAAGAAGAGGAACGAATTGGGGAGGAGGAAGCGGCGAGGAAACAAGAGGAGGGGAGGTTGAAGAAAGAAGCTGAGGAAAGACTACAACTACGGGAAGCGGAGGTGAAAAAACAAGAGGAAGAGATGAGCGGATTGCTGGCAAATATCCTGAGCCAAATGGAAGAGCGTAAAAAACAGGATCAAGAAAGGGCGAGCCAACGAGAAGAGGAATTGAACAAACGGGAGGCGGAGCTTAACCAACGAATCGAGGAAGAGAAGAGGAGGGAGGAGCAGAGATTAGAGGATGCGGAGAAAAAGAGAGCTGAGGAGCAGGAGAAAGATTTGAAGGAAGAGCTGAGGAGACTAAAAGAACAAGAATCTAAGGGACGAGCAGGGGAGGAGTCAAAGAGAGGAGAGGGGAGAGGGCGACGTGTGGAGGACACCAAGAGAGGGGGCAGAGTGAGTGGACCTGGCAGGAGAAGGGGTAAATAATGTATGACTACACACTATCACCCAAAGGCAATTCCGAGGCCTTTTTCGAACAATGTAATGCTAATTCAATTGCTTCTTCTAATGCAGACTTTATGATCTTTGCTACATAATTTCACGCTGCTTTCTCTAACTAGCTATGGTTAAGCGCAACTTTAGCATGCACAGTTGGGTGTTGGGGAGAAGCAGGGCTATGACACGAACGGTACTGGTGTAATACTCAGAAACCCAAGGGAGGTGAAATTATAGTGATCGAGTTTAAACTTCAAACCTCTATTAATCACCAATCCTAACCTTCGAGTACGTTTTGATGATCCAACCAAAACATCTTGCCATCACCATAAAGTAATCGATAGTCGTGATACGATATTTTCACATGTGAAGACTTCCAAAATTATAGCATGAACTCGGGATGTCGGAGGGCAACTCCGAGTCCCAATCTCTGGAGGACCGTGGAGTGGGCGGGTGGTGGGAAACGAGGTGGTGATTGATAGAGGGGTGATTGGTAGAATGGCTATCAAGACCGAACTGGGCAACAATTTCCTGGCGGTGGCTTGAATTCCTGCCCCGAGTTACACAATCTCTTACATGGGGTATATCAATGATAGGGGTAGGTAGTAACACTGTTTGATACTATGCAGCACTATACACATAAATCCTTTCTCTGCTTGCTGAGAGAGTACGGAAAAGACCGCTCACTTATCTTATTTTGTGCAATCACTTTTAAAAAGGCTTATACATGCCACCGGAAACAATGAGCTCGGATTGGCCTTTATTAAGATTTAGGTTCTCACTTGGTGACTATCACAAGCTTCGAAATTATATGCTGTCAGCCCCCTCCCTACCCATAGGATTAAAGGCTCAAATCTCCACCGCCCCCACCACCTCTGCTGAATATCGTAAAATTTGCAATACGAAACTCGTGCTTCGGTCACGAGACGCTCGCCCTGGTATCTGTCAGCTGGCATTTGCCCGTTGGTCCCAAAATGCCACCTACACTGAATCCCATGCAGTCTCCCTCGCGAAGGCGTAAAGTAATAAGGAAACCGCTGGCGCAGATGAGGGATCCTTGCTTGCCTTCGCACTCCCTAATTGGCTCCTGCAGAATTCGTTCATTTGCGACTGTAACTGCTGTATAAATTTTATGCTCACAGTGCAGTTCATGAGCTATACTAGACTATAAATTTAACCTCCCGATTTAGAGACAAAAGCTCATGTGAAGGGTTAGCGCTTTCGTGACACAGTATAGCCTGAACCTTTTGGATGTGTTGGATCTCGTTACCAGGCTTTCACGATTCCGTTAACTTGCCAAACAAAGCTCATAGTGGGCTGATGTGGCCATTCCCACAAACAATCCGCTAGCGAATCGCAGGAGTTTTTACGGTACTATGCATTGGGGTATGGCCAAACTTGAGAGCTAGCGCCAGCCAGCACACCGTATCACACCGGTCTGGCAGCGGCATTGAGTGTCCCATATCACACCTCGACTCGCTTCGGCCGACGGGATGGGCCATATAAAGTTTGCCAATGACATATCTGCTTACCCTGCCATGTCCTGTCCCAGTTGGCCGAAGGAGAGAATTGATCAACCCGAGTTTGCTCAACGCTGATGTTGGTAGCCCACAGTAAGTGCACAATCAATGTTTGTAAGAACGTCATGTGGTACATACCCCGCACTTAGTTGGGGAGAGTGAGATGCATGAACTTCGCTTGTCATTCGGAAATATTTAGATTGTGATCATTGGGAATCACTCGCGGTGAAAATAGCCAGATAGGAAAGGATAATATATTTTGCCGGAAGCAGCCATAGGATTGAGGAGTAAAAATAATTGTTTGGGTAGGGCTATCCCCCCATCCTCCCCGACGACCTTAACGGTGGTGGTGGTGTTGTTTGCTTCATTTTTTCTGGAGTTGTCGTGACTTACGGAGAAGTTTTTTTTAGTTACGATCTCTTCTTTCATAATGAGAGTGTGCGAAGGAACAAGGGTATTCTGGAAGCATGGAGGTATTATGTGTGATGATTCACAAAAGGATCACAATGCTATTGCTATGTTTTTTATACACAGTCCTGCACTTTCCGCTAGTCTGGAGTATGAGACATGATAAGGGAATTTATGAGCTCACCCTCCCTCCACTATTTCCAGGCGCGAAGTGAATGCTCACCACAGCCACTCTGTCTACTAGACACACAAAGAAAAAAAAACAGCAGTTTAGCCTCTGACGCACCCTGCGGTAAATTTGTTGTTTAGTGAATTAAGCGTGGAAGACAAGCACGGCGGGGCCGAATACGAGGAATTTTGTGGTAATTTTCTCTCTTTCTTCTAGTGGGATTAAATTATGAAGTTTGGCAAAGGAGGTTTGTTGAACAAACTAGGTTTTTCTTTCGCTTGAAGTTTAAAGTTACTTGTACTGTACCGTAGCACTGCATGGTGCTCGCATAAAAAGGGTTTGGGGAACTAAAAATGCACTTTTCCCAATCAAATTAAATATGAAACACGGTCGGATCGATATCCCTAGGCTGCTTTGTTACAAGTACGTGAAGCTTTCTTTGATGTGCGGATACATACCGTATTTGATGATAGTGATAGGCTTTAACTGCTGCCTAACTCACACGCCATCCACCACAACACATCCCATTTGCAGATCGATATAGTTCTGACTGCGATGCCTCAGATTACTACACTCATGCGCCACTACCCCCTCGAGTTATCATGGCATGCCCGCGTGCGTTCAAGGTTCGACATCATGCTCTCTATCATATTATACTAACTAGCCCATACCATCCTTACTCATTCCCTTCACGAGTCAAAGGTAGCTCTCCGAATAAGCTCGCATGAAATTTCGATCTGAGGGGGTTTCATCTTTCGGGGCGTTTGGTTGGACTGGGCTTAGATAAGCGCCCTTTTGGACATTTGCGGCGCAGGTCAAAGATCAGCAATTGAATGAGAACTTCGCACTTGATTAATTGCGCTATATCCACATGCACTTTTAGTCTCTCAATTCTTCCGTACACATTGACGATCCAATCTAGAACGGGACACCGCGCTCTGTATGGGCAATGTGATAATAATTATCCGGGTAACCCGTGGATGGTGGAGGGGGTGAGTGAGACGGGTTAATGGCTGCGCCACTCGGAATCACTGGCGGGGGTTTCAGTCGTCTCTCATCATAGAATCTGACTGCCTCGGGCTGGTGTATGATAACCCCGTTCAGGAGACTGCGCTATGTGGCTGTGTGTGCGAATGCAAGTTTCCGTGCACAAGGCGACGCGGAACCCTACTTTTGATTCGATACTTAGTTGATCTGTGGTGCCTAGGGATGGTAAAGGAGGGACGTAGGTAGAGCGAATACATTCTGGAATATCGTAGGATATAGCGTAACGGTTCGGCGGAAACGCTTCCATAGCCTGGCGGGGGTTATATGAAATTCCCGTGCAACATAAGGGCTACGGGAGTGCTCTAGGGTATATATAAAATATCATTCTTTTACAACCTATGTTAGTGTTTCACTGGTACTGTACCATCCATCACTTATTCGAGTACATTGAGGGCAGAGGTTCAGTGGTTTTGGGGGGATCCTATACATCAATTACTTAATTGATTCTCAGAGGTGATCCCCCATACTGCTCCCCACTGTGAAGGTGTTTAATGATGGATATGTAGGATGCTTGGCACTTGAGTATTGTATGTACAAGTATTGCAGCAGCCCTAATAGCCACATGGTGGGGGATTTTGATGCTCGGCACTAGAGCATACAAATTTGGCCGCCGCTGCTCAAGTTGTATTTCACAAAAGGGTTTATTAATCGTGGATGGGTCTGGGCACTGCACGTGTATCTTGCTGCGTGATATCCCCCACTAGAATATTACCTATTTGAAGGGTACAGTACTAGTGCTAAGGTGAAGTACTGTACAGCACTGTGCAGCCCATCCCTCACAAAATCCGCACAACTTTCTTCTAGCCTCTTGTACTGCTACTATAGCGCAAATGGAGAAGAAAACAAACTCTAAATCCCAGGGTGATCTAATAAGCTAACGCTCCACCGATCTTGCCAGAAACTATGCACTCACCAAGCTTACCCCGCATATACCGAACCCCCCCTTGTGCTTGAACATTGTAACACCCGTTCCTGCCGTATAATGGCCCAGCCATCATGCTTACTATACATCCACGTCGCCTAAGTTCATCAGTGAGTTCTCATATTGGCATTCGGAGGTTTATTGAAAAGGTGCGGGAAAACAGTACTAACTTAGTTAGTTGGAGGGCGGGTTCCCCGCGGAAATGACATGCCATATGTATGCTAGGTACAAAATGGCATGCACGAAGAGAGTGGCTTTACTTTTACTCATCTGATTGGCAAATACCTCCATCGACTTACGTGGGATAAGAAATGCAGGTAGGTAGTTAAATGCAACAGTAAGTTACCATAACTCTATGGACAATCCACCCCTAGTAGATGCCAGTACCAATATCGCTCACGGAAGGAAGCCCTTAGTGTTTTGTCTCACTGCCAAATTTAAGAAAAAGCTCCGTCCTAGCCCCTAGGGTAGTATGATAGACCGCCTTGCACTCCTAGAGATAAGAGTAATTTTACACAACACACTTGCAAGACACCAAAGTGTCCCACCTTTTAATTTTATATGCCACCTCCTGTTCTGCCTCGCGGTTTTAAGTGCACAGTGCTGCACTTTTTAGTTATATCGGGGAGGTGTTCACAAAAACCCGAGAAGCGAAAAACTCCCATCTCTTCACCGGATCACCACCGTTGGTGGGGTTACCTAAATACTATACTTTACACCCTGGCATTCTCTATCGATACAGAAATGGGCACCTAGTCTTGTAAAAAAAAATCCTAACCATTCAGAAAAGGGTTATATTTAGACTTTGTAGTGCTTAATTTTCTAGCTAAGTAGCCAAGCACAATTACTGAATAAAGGTTTCCCCCGCCTTTCCCCGCACCCCGGCAAGAGTTGACTACTGCAACCTTAGTTCCGTCAGGTTTGGCCAAACCCCTTCTTTCCACTCCCATACCGGCTAGAGTGGAATATTATTGGGGGTAGATACGGTAATAGACATACGGTACTCTGCGCACAGGGGTTCAAGGCCTTGGTGGTCAGGAGGGTTTTTTGTCCCTGGTAATCATGACCGGTGGTTTGGGGGGCTCCTCTTGGCGGAGACTATTAACCAGCCTAAAGTACCGAGCTTTACTCCTTTACTTTTCTCATTATCTTAATTACGAGTAGTTTGCTCCACTATTCACCTTACACACCAAGCTACCTGGCTGCTGGCGGCGATAAGTATTCAACTTGAGAGAATTGCCCTTTTCTTTTTCCCTTTCTTATTCCTCCTGTGTGCGTCCCGGCTGTGACACTAGTACTCGATATCAAATTCAGTACCGCTTGTCCAGTCTACTGCTCTTGGTTTTGAATCTTTCCAGACTTTTATCCCCCGCCCTGTTTGGAATTAGAAGGGAAAGATGGAGCACGAGGATATCAGAAGTCAGACGCGGAAATCGAATGCTATTAAGGACTTTCTTGCGCAAAATAATGTTGGAGTCTTCCATGATTTGTGTGTGTTGAGAGCAAAGGTCAGTGCCGCAAGTCCCTCCAACATCCAACATGAGAGTCCTCGTATCTGCATGACTTGTTTGATCTACGTACCACTACGTACCACTACCACTACGTTCGGATTATTGACTCTGTCTATTTAATTTGACTAGGGCTGGGAATCCGAAGAGGCGGAACGCCATTTTAACAAGCAAAGGATCACCGCAGATTCATCTGCCAATAACAAAAGAACTCAGCAGGGCTTTTTCAAGAGGATGTTGGAGATAGCAGAGGAGATTAACCACGCTGCGAACATATTTCCTCCGCAGGCTGGACAGCGAGTCCTAGATGTGTGCATGGCTCCGGGCGCCTTTACTGAGTACGCGCTGAGGAAAAACCCCCGATGCGTCGTGGACGGGATAACCCTCCCGGTAGAGAGCGGCGGCCATGAAGTGCTCGTCCGGACCTCCGGCCGGCACAACCTGACCATATCATTTACAGATTTGACCCTCCACACCATATACCTTCCTCCGGGGATGAGCGCGCCAGAGCATTTCCCAGACCGCCAGGCATTCGCCGCGAACCCACAGCTACCGCAAATGTCCTCTCCATATGACCTGGTAATATGCGACGGTCAACGACTGCGCACGCACCAACAGGCGGAACACCGCTCATGGGAGCCTGGGAGGCTGCTACTTTCACAGTTGATCCTTGCGCTCACGAATATCCGGCCTGACGGCACGATGCTTGTTCTCCTGCACAGGGTGGAGCAGTGGAATACCGTGTCTCTATTATACCGCTTTAGTCAGTTCGCAGATATCAATTTATTCAAACCTAAATCGACACATGCTACTAGGTCGTCGTTCTACTTGATTGCGACGAGGGTGAGACCTGATAGGGCTGCACCCTGGGTCAGCCACCTTCGCCACTGCTGGGCGCGGATGACATTTGGCGGTGAGGAAGGGAGGGGCGTGCCGCTGGATGGCGCCGAGGATCTTGAGGTTGACGATGTATTGAGGGCGTTTGGTGCTCGGCTGATCAGCCTTGGACGTGAAATATGGGAGACTCAGCGGGATGCGTTGAATTCTAGCAAATGGATAAGAGGAAGCGGGTCGGGGAGTTAATTTGTGATTGGACTATCTTTCCTTATCATGTTTGCTTTCCTTTTGTAGGCAGCATTTTCATCTTCTATTAAGAGTTTAAAGGGTTAGAGTCCCTTTTTGGGAATTTGGTTTTATCAGCAGTCGGAGAGAGTTGGGGTTTCGAAATCCATTCTTGTTACTTGTGTATCTTTTGCTCTTGCACAATTTGGAGCCTCGAGCCTCGAAAATGCTACATCTTGACATCACTTTCAGGGATTCGTGTTTCACCAATTTTAGGTATTACATTTAGGTAAAAAGACCAAACCCTAGCCGCCGGGAACCGCAGTACCGTAATCAACCCGCGGATAATGCTTCCAGGGGTGTCTATATAATCTGACCGATAAACCTGGAGGTTCCCCAAGACCTTCGAGAAGAAGTCTAATAACAACGGTTGTCTCAGATAGTGACCATCTAACTTATCGAGAAAAAATGACGTAATCATTCAAGGTCTATTGGGTATATCAGGTAGTTATTTGTCACCTCGATGTTCCGGGGGTATTTTACAATTAAGTTACTCGGGGCCATCGCAAGTAAAATTTATTCATTTCTTCGGTTAGATTCTTCCTAGCGTGCGAGTGTGATTACGCCGTTGGCCGCCCCCCGAAACTCCTATAAGGGAAACTACCCGCCGCATGCCCAGGAAAACCCTCCCCGAAATATCACTCTTGAAGAGAAGGAAATCGCCCTAATTGTGCTCGAAAGTATGCAAAAGCACACTACCCAGTCAAGCCCTCCTTATTCTCAGTCTCGGTTAAGAGTGAGCTCCCGGCATGTGCAGGCCGATACCCCCTTGCAAGATTACCTCCACAAGGGTAGTGGGAGACATCCCACCGTCAGTTCTGGCTGGGGTGGGGCGTATCCGGAGGGGATGGGGTTGGGAGGGGATTCGAGCTTCTAAACGATGGCTAGCTGAAATCATCATACGAAGAGCCATTTTCCCGGCCCCAGTAGCCCGAGAGTCTTGCAAATATCTTAGCTTTTGATGTCCCAATGGAATTCAGCACACGGACCCTAACCGTTAGTATCGAGCTTCGAGAGCTACCTCCACCTTTTATTACCTGAAACCCTTCTAGAATGCCTATAGCTCTCCAAAACCCTGTGTATTAGCATCAAACTCACACTGCCACCTTCAGCCATTCCGAATCATACTTCATGACTCTGTGAATATACTTATGGAGCGGACCAGATGTGGTAATATTGTGAGAAAGCCCTCCACCTTTTTCATATAATGCTAGCGATCCTTATGAATCACTGGACAGTTAGGATATTCTAACTTCCCTATTTTTGGTTTCTTTATTTGTTTTCTCAGTTGCAATAACTTAAATTACTTCTGGAGGAACATGTTAATATGTGGGTTTAAAGTTGGATGAATTTTGTGGGCACCAGGCAGCAGGCAGCACCGCAGCTCTAGGACTGGTCAGGCCGGAAGACGATCCCTGCACTTCAGGTCACATCCCTAAATACAAATACTCGGGTAGGGGTAAATTATTCGGACATAGAAGGGGAGTGAATCAGTGGTCGGATCAAGCAAACCTCCAAGAAAGGGTATCAATTATTACCGGATAGTGCTTGAGTTTGTAGAATCTGAATTGAAAGCTCAGGGAAATACCCAACTCAATCCTCATTCTCCAAATAAAAGAATTAGGCTCAGACAACTGTTGCCCCAATAATCCACCTCTGTCTCGAGCATTCGAGTTCAATAGGCGAGATGCGAACTTGGGAGATCCTAACTTACCTTGCAAGAGCGACCCAATGTGTGTCGTACCCACCATTCAGGACCGGTGAACCAGCATCACTCAGGCTGCGTGGTTTCATACCCCAATGTATGGCAGTAACCAGCTCGCAAAGCATGACTTCCATTAAAATTAGAGAGAATCTCTCACTTCTAGGGAGCAAAAATGCCTTCATTGAAATCTACCAACAACTTAAGAAGAGATACGCTACCCTTCCGATTAAAATCCCAAAATTCAACCTTCAGTAGGATAAGTTAAGCATCTGCCCGAAGTCGATATTCCATGAAATACCTAGTCGACGCAGTAGTTAACATGTCGAGAACCAATTAATCCCTGTCGCAATTAGTAGGAACCCAGGGGTTTAATTCACGCTTATAGTGAGTTATTATTGAACGATCTGTCAGGTAGCCCAGGAGAATTAAACAATTCTGCAGTATGGGGACTGGGAGATTGGAGAACCTAACTTTCATCGATAGAGTTCTAGGGCTTATGAATCTACTACGAGGTGGCAGAACCCGACTCTAGACTTTAAGGTTGGCGGTC
>Ga0307507_10006642_pt1 | contig 17547 bp, 6 predicted proteins | sample 7_EM_MG_FD_207223 | JGI IMG/M metagenome (GOLD analysis project Ga0307507, IMG submission 207223) | Populus trichocarpa ectomycorrhiza microbial communities from riparian zone in the Pacific Northwest, United States - 7_EM | ecosystem: Host-associated > Plants > Roots > Unclassified | place...
AAATCACTATTACTATAATAACTTTAACTTTATATTATAAATAACTACTAAATAAATATATATACCCTTTTATAACTTAATATATTTAAAACTATAAAAAAAAAATATTAACCTATAATACTTTAAAACCCTATTTATTTTATAAGCCTTTTTAACTACCGTTTTATTATACCCTAGTAGAGAACCTAAAATATACTAAAACTACTATTCCCTAAAAATATACTAGCTTATAAACTAATAACCTACTACTAGTATTTATAGAGTAAGTAGTTTATATAGAACAACAAATCTAATTTATATAGAGTTAGCCTAGATAAATTCTACCCACTTAAGAAATACCTATATTATAATAACCCCTCTCTATTAAATATATTTATACTACCGTAATCTAGTAAAATCCTACTATATATACCTAAAAACTGCTTTTTAAAATCCCTAAATAAGGTATACTAAAAGTAAATAATATACTAGAGTTGCCTATATAGGGTCTATTTTTAGAAGCCTTTTTAAAAATCTCTATTATCCCTTAATATAATAGGGTCCTTTACTAATATTACTTATATTTATACTTAGATTTAATTAGATATTTATATTAACCTAGCGTTTTTAATTAATTAATTCTTATCTATAACTTAAAGATCTATATTAAGGGATATAGCCTACCGCCCTTTCTTTACTATATCTGTACTAAATTAGCTAAGTTTATAATATTAATAATTTACTAATTTAATAACTAATTTAGTATACTAATATTAATCTATTACTATTTAATATATTATACTACTTTAAGGGTTATTTATTAGAAGCCTTTCTAAAAACCCTTTTATATATAAATATATTCTTTTATAATCCACTTTTTACCTTATAATAGACTTTATTATCCTATATAAGTTATATTAACCTATACTATACTACTTAACCTATTATAACTTATTATTAAAATCTACCTCTAGTTACTATTTTATATTTTTGCTAAAGCTAAGCTAATACTTTTACTATTAGCTTAAGCCTTATTAGAATCCTAATTACCTAATACTATCTAAACTTCCTTACTAATTACTAATAGTAGATCTAACTGCCTAGATAGTATACCCTTATAATACTAGTTCTTCTTTAAAGTCTATTACAATTTAGCCTTTATAAAAATCCCTAAATATTACTTATAATAAACCCTAATAAATACTTCCTGCCTAGTATACTATGGAATATTAAGCGGTATTTAATATATACCCTTCTTAACCCTATATTACTTAGTATACTATTTTTCTTTTCTAACTTAATACTAATAGAGAAATTAGCTATTTTTATAGCTTAATAACTTTATTAGTCTATACCTTATCCTCTATAAGTTCCTTTAGCATCTAGCTATTTAATTTAAAAAGTACTCTATTAATTAAAAATTAACTTATAATTCTCTTTATTATAGGTACTAGCAATTTAGGTAACTATATATATTAGTATCTATTACCCCTATCTAATATTGATATTATATACCTAGAAGCATTTGTTTAGATCCTAAACACATTTATAGTATAGTTAAGTACTTTCTATAAAATTAAGGTTGAAGTACTTATAGTTATCTAGCTTTATAAATATATACTAATTAGAAACTTAATACGTTTAAAATACTTTAAATGCTATTATTAAACACGTTATGTATATGTTTATATTAGGCCTCGCCTTTAACATTGCATTATTATATTATTATTTAAGGATATTAAGGAATATTAGGTTAGGCCTTTGTTTAAAAAGCGCTAAAAGCAATATCTATAGCATATTAATATAAGAAAGGGATAAAGTGCGAGTTAGATTTAGCCTAAATTTAAAAACTCGGCCTCTATTTAAGGACAAGGATTTAAAAGTTTAGGTTTTTAATTAAAGAATATAAATTTATATATACTAGATTACCTAAGCAATTAATTATATAATTATATTTTAATTTATTTAATTAAATTTAAAAAAAATAATCTTAGTAATAAGAATATATATTTTATCTTATTTCCTAGTAGATTAATATATCTAATAGAGTTATAAGAGTGTCCCTAGTTATAAAGGTATTAAATATTAATACTTAAAAAGCTTATTAGAGTAGAGATAAACTAACTACTTATTTATAATTTATTTTTAAATCTAGCAAATCTTTATAACTACTATTACCTTTATAACTCTATTATATACCTTATATATAGACCTTTTCAAGAAGCCTTTTTAAAAACTCCTTTTAATCTGTTACGGACGCTTTAAGTACGGTGTTATAACTACTTAGAGAGGAGTCGGCGGAAGCTAGTTGGTTAATATAGGTACGGTCTAAAATGGATCCGGTGGAACCATGTAATGAGGAATGGTAAGCGAGTTATATAACATTGTACGCAGTATACAAGGAGTACGCAGTGTACGCTATATATAACACGTATAACACGTACCTTACGTATAAGAGAGGATTTCTTAGGAGTACGGTTGTGTATTTAAAGGACCTTAGTCCCTACCATAGATAGTTCTCTCCTTATAGTGAATCTTAGAATATAATTGGAGTTAATCTATTAGGCAACCACTCCATTAGTTATTATTACGTTGTTGATTTTGTTTATACCTATATACCCAGCCCATTAACAGAACCTACTGTAGTTCCTGCTATAAGGTTCCGTTATACATTTACTACTAAGGTTATGGTATTGAACAGAGAGATCGAATAATATGCCACCAAGAGCAGCACTAGTTATGACGGCGTTGATGGGAGCCACAACCTTAGGTCTAGGTGATACCAGTATAGATAAGGGAGATTCTCAAGTGGTTACGCGAGGTCAGTTACAGGAAATGGTTAATCACTTATAAGACAATAATAGGATACTCAAAGAACGCATTAATGGAATTAGAGTAGTAAAGATTAAGTTACCTTTAATCGAATAATTCTTAGGAGAAAAGTCGAAGCTTAAAGGATTTCTTATGCAGATGCACTTTAAGGTAGTATAGGAAGGAGCAAAGTTAGTAATATTGTTGGATTAAGTAGCCTATGCAGGATTGTTCCTAATAGGGAGGGTATTTAAGTGGTTTAAACCGTATCTTACAGAAATACAGGCTAATGGTATAACAACTACTAACTAGGATGTACGGTATATATTTACCAGTTGGAACGGGTTCGCAGAGCGACTAATATAGATGTTTAGAGACCTGGAGGCTATAACTATAGCGGAACAAAAGCTTCAGAACTTAGTACAACGCACTTTAACAATTAAGTATACAACACAGTTTTAAACACTAGCCATATAGGTTGAGTGGAACGATAGGGCGCTTATAGCACAGTATAAATAGGGACTTAAGGCTAAAGTCTAGGACGCAATTATCCTAATAGAAGATGTGGATACTCTAAGAAAGTTAATAAATTAGTTAATAAAGATCAATAATAGGATCTACTAAAGGGAACAAGCTAAGAGAGGGCAAGACAGAGTTCTATAGTTATATAAGGCGCAGAGTACGCAACGACAGACATAGAGTTAAAAACTATGGAATGGCGCAGAGTTAATAGACCTAAGCGGTACTAAAGAAACCCGAAGATAGGAAAAGAAACTATGGAAACCTAGAGGTTAAGGATTAAGTGATTAAAGGACCTAGGAGCAGAGGCTAAACTAGGGATCTTAGTAGTAGAAGACGTTTAAGCGAACTCTATAGTAAGAAAGATGGTTTAAAGATAGAGCTTACATAAATTGCGGAAAATAGGGTCATTTTGCTAGAGACTGTAGAGGTGGTTAGAGTAATTATATGGTAAAGGGAACCAGACCAGCAGACGGCACATACATATAGAGGGATAACAGTGCACTGTAAGGAATAAAAGAGTGTTTAATTAACAGTTTTGCGTATTGTTATAATAACGCATGCCGAATTTATGAGGACGCTAAGTACGGCGCAAGCTATTGGCTGTAAGAGCTAGAGTTAAAAGGACTCCGAGGAACTAAAGAGTTAGATAAAGAATAAGATCAACTCTACGAGCTAGATTAAGATGTTATAGCAACATATGGACAAAGATTAGTAGTAATAATAATAAAGTTAGAGTACTTATTAATTAATAGTAATGAGGATAAAAGGGAGGCTAACTAGGAGTACTTAAACCTTGAAAACGCAACAGAAGCAGAGACTGAGACCACCACCAAGCAAGGTTTAGTAACGGGTATAGCGACACTGTTAGATACGATTTCCATCGCTTTATAAGATAATAGGAGTAACGTTTAGAAGAAACTAAGTAAGTAGACAACTGCTAGTGCTAGCTCATTACTTAATAAAGGCAAAAGGCCATAGGCTTAAGATTCTTAAGAAGAGATAAGAGAAGCTTAAGATTCTTAAAACAAGATAAAATATACCTAAAAACCCATAACGGATAAAAACCAATGGGAAAGGGCAGTAACTTAGTTTAGTAACAGACGAATAAGTATAGGACGCAAGTTCAAGAACTACAAGTTTAGGGAATAAATAAGAACGTCAGCAATTCTAGGTAAACGTAGTATTCAGCCTAAAGATCGATTAGTTAATACTAGGATTAAAAAGTAAGATAACTATAAGGATCTAGCTGCAAGACGCAGAAAATAAGAAACTATAGATAAGTTCAGAACAAGAATCATTATATAGCAAGAGCAGAAGCTAGATAAGAGGTTAGCTATACTAGGTTGTATAAGGAACAGAGCACCCGTATAAAGAGTTATTAATAGGCCGAGTGCAGGGACACCTAGGGTAAAGTGGTTAGACAAATTGGAATAAGAAGAGGATCTAGATATTCTAACCAGGTTTAAAGAAAGACATACTAAAGGATGTTACGATATAGCAATAATAAGGTACTTTCTAATGGATAGACTATATACACTAAACCAGCTGTACGGAAAGTGGTATAGGCAACAACACAACGATAAATGGGAAGATTTTTATATATAGCTGGACGAAAAAGTTGTCTAAGACTAACCCATTATAGAGAAACGCATGAGTTATATTAAAGGAGCATTAATTATAACGTTAAGGAATCTAGAAGAGAGGTCTAGGGACTAGAGAAGTAAGTAACAAATCTTAGTACCTATAGTAGAGATACCAGTGGTTAGGTTAACTAGGTATAGGTTTAAACTTAAGGATAAAGACGAACTAAGAGTTAACCTAAAATATGCAGCGTATTATACACTATCGTGGATAGCTTGTGTGGATGACATGTGCAATATACATAGAGCACTAAAAGATAAGAACCGGAAATACCTAGTAAGAATATATTGGGCATTAGAGGAAAAACGGTTTAGAAATGCTAAGTATATATATAGTTGGCACCCAGTAGAAGTATAAGGTTAAGGGGACTTAACACTTTAACTAGGAAGATTCCTTACGGAAGAATGCCTAGATGGATAATAGTGGTGGGAGTGCCTAGAGAACACTTGTCCATAGCATATAGAGGAAAAGAAACGAACTAAGTATTGGCTAAAGTGGGACTAAGTACAGGCAGGATCTAGCAGCCAACAGTTGGGAAAAGGGGAGGTGTACGGGACTAGAGGGAACTAGTATTAGAGCCTTAGACCCTTAAAGGAATTTAAGGATAACACCTAAATTTAAGAGCTAAGTAGCAAGATTAGTAGTTCAAAGCGTTGGTAGATAGTGGAGTAATAAGGAACCATATATCACCAAAGGTAGTAGAAAGGATGGGGTTACTATACAGACAGAAGGAATACCCGTATCCACTTATAACAATTTCAGGAGATTAGATAGCCTATAGAGGAGGTATTATTAATCTCAAAACAGGACCTATTTAGATAACTATTAAAGGGAGACTAGTTAGAATGTCTTTCAATATCCTACCGTTAGGACAGGATAAGGCGATACTAGGAATGCCTTGGTTATAGGAGTACAATCTAAAGATTAATTGGGTTATAGGTTAGGTTGATATTAAGAATATATAATAACATAAAGTGCGACAGCAAACTAAGTTGGTATAGTACCAAGTCGGAGCGATATATAAAGAGACTGAGTGAGGCTTAAGTTATGTACTAAAGAGATACCATAAGTATGGAAAAAAGTTATAGTTACTAGAAAGTGAGAAGCTGTTAAAGCATGCAGCTTAGGACTATAAGATAGAATTGGAAGAGGGAATAAGTCTAAAGTTCTTTCTAATTTATAAGCTTACTGAAATAGAGTTAGTAGCGCTTAAGGAGTTTATCTAGGAGAACTTATAAAAGGGATACATTAGACCATTGTAGTTATTAGTAGGATATCTAGTACTGTTCGTCCTAAAGAAAAACGGAAAACTTAGGATGTGTATAGACTATAAATAGTTGAACAGCATTACTAGGAAGGATAGGTATCCTTTACCCTTAATTAGCGAAATCTAAGACAGGATAGGTAACGTAAAGATCTTTACGAAGATAGATCTAAGATAGGTGTACCACTAGATTAGAATCAAGGAAGGCGACAAATAGAAGGCAGCCTTTAGGTCAAAGGAAGGACTATATAAGCCGTTAGTTATGCAGTTTAGGCTTATAAATGTACTAGTAACGTTCTAGAAGCGAATTAATAGTATATTAGGAGAACACCTAGATGAATTTATTATAGCATACCTTAATGACATTATTATCTACTTAGAGAATAAGGAAGAGCATGGAGAACACATTAAGTAGGTCTTGAAGAGACTATAAGAAGAACAAATGCCAGTAGTAATTAAGAAATGCGAGTTCTTCACTAGGAAGACCGATTTTATTGGATTTATTATCAAACTAGGCCAACTTAGCATAGATCCAAAGAAGATCGAGGCTATAGTAAATTGGCAAAAACCAGAGAATGTTATGTAGTTGAGATCGTTTCTAGGGTTTTATAATTACTGTAGAAGGTTTATAGCGTAATGGTTATAGGACATTAAGCCGTTTACGCGGTTAACTAAAAAAGAAGAACTGTGGACATGGGGAAAGGAGCAATAAGAACTATTTAAGAAAGTTAAAGAGTTATTTACCTAAGAGCCAGTTCTTAAGATCTATTAACCAGGGCTAGAGACAGTTGTAAAAATAGATGCATTAGACTTTACACTAGGGGTATACTTCCTATAGAAATATCAAGATGGATGGCACCCAGTAGCATACTATAGTCGAAAGATGACACCACTAGAGTTAAACTATGACATCTACAATAAGGAGTTGTTAGGTATAGTTACAGCACTTAAGGAATGGAGAGCGTTCTTACAAGGCATAGAAAAACCATTTATGGTTAAGATAGACTATAAAAACCTTATAGGATTCCTAATAATGAAGGAACTTAACCGAAGATAGGTTAGATAGGCGGAAATGCTTATAGAATACCATTTCGAAATTCAGTATACTAAGGGTACAGATAATGCACGAGCAGATGCTCTAAGCAGAAAGGCTAAACTATAAAGTGATAAAAAGCTATCGGGAGCTTTATTGCGAAAGGATTAAGACGGATTGATTAGGTATAATTATCCGAAGATTGTAGCGACTAAGGAAAGTTAGATCTATAAGTTACTAGAGAGTAATTAGATACAGAAGATCTAAGAAGCATAGGCAGAGGATCTAGACTTAGAGCAATATAAAAATAGAGAAGCAACGTATATACCTAAGTCTATTGTAGAAGAATTTGTTAAGGAGTTCTATAAGGGAATAATACAAGGACACAACGGAGCTATAGGCTTAGTATTAAGACTTTAAAAGGAGTATATTATTTAAGGAATCTAGGGACTAGCAAGACAAGTTATAAAGGAATATCTAGATTGCCAAAGGAACAAACCGATAAGGTATAAGCTGTATGGAGGGCTATAACCTGTTAAGACACTAGGAAGACTATAGGAGGTTATATTATAGGACTTTATTATTAAGTTACCAAAGTTAAGAGATCCTATTATAGGATAAGATTATAACGCGATCTTAGTGATAGTGGATAAGCTAACAAAGTGGGGATACTTTATAGCATGCACTAAAGAGATATTAGTAGAAGATATTGCTAGAATCTATATAAAAGAAGTATTTACAAGACATAGAGCACTAGACAAGATTATATCGGATAGAGATCTAAGATTTATAGTAGTATTTTGGGAAGTGTTTTTGGTAGAATAAGGGGTTCGCGCAGTAATATCTACAGCGTATTATCTACAGACGGACGGATAAACGGAAAGACTAAACTAGACACTGGAGTAGTATCTAAGGCATTATGTTAATCACGCATAGAACAATTAGGTATTGTTACTACCAGTTATATAGTTTGTATATAATACAACACCACAAGAAGGAATGGGAACATTACTATTTAAGGTAAACTATGGGTATAAGCCGAGAACATTGTTATCGCTATAATAAGCAAAAAAGACAAGTAGCACAGCTAAGTAAAGAATGGAGACGTTAATAAATCTTTATACAGACCTTAAAGAAACAGCTAAACTAGTATAAGAACGAATAAAAAGGTACTATAATGCTAAGAGATCTAAGGGACCAGATCTTAAGGAGGGGGATAAAGTATAGCTACTATACAAAAACTTTAAGAGTTGATGACTAAGTAAGAAGTTGGACTACGTTAGACTAGGACCTTTTGAAGTTAAGTAAAGAATTTTATTGGTTATATATAAGTTAAACCTACTAGCCAAAATGAAAATCTACCCTATATAGCATATCGCAATGCTAGAACCAGTATACGGAAATATTAAGCCACCAGTCTATAAGGCAGACACGTACAGAGGATAAAAGGAAGATAAATAGCAAGTTTTAAAGATTATTAGTTACAAGGATGTAGATAACGAAATATAGTATAAAGTAAAGTGGATAAGCTATAATAAGACTACCTAGAAACCACTAAGCAACCTAAGGAACGCTATGGGAAAGGTATAGGAGTATTGGAAGAAAGCAGGTTAGGCAACATTAATAAAGAGAAATTGCTAAAAAATAAATCGCCTAAGGGGGACCTAAGAGGAGCAATTGCTGAGCTACTTAGAGTTGTTTCCCTTGCAGGAGAAGAGTTAATCCTTTTATTACCTAGCTTAGACAAACCCTGTTAAACAAGTTTCTACTCCTTAGAACGGACCTTCTTACGGACACGTTTAAGACAAAGAAGACGGGCAGAAGTGGATAGACGGGCTTTGAGGGCACGCTATTAAGCAGCTATAGCCTCCTGCTCCGCTTCCTGCGAATAACAAAGCTTATCTAAGGCGCTTAAAAGCTTACCGTTAAGTTTTATAGTGGTAGATTAAACACGAGACCCTATAATAAGTTACTTAGGGAACTTAAAGACTGTTAAGAGTTATTAGACGCGTATACTTAGCGTTAGAAATAGAGCGAACATCGCAGGACAATTAAATGTTTGCTTTAATACACTCCGAGCAAGATAAGGGTTATTAAGACAAAGGACTTGCTAGCGCGATACACACCAACCCCGCCTTTACGCAACGAGAATATGGAGACGGCATTATCTCACTAAGCGACAGTATGGCAGCTATGGTGCGAGCATAGCGCTGCGCTTATAAGGAAGAAGGAGCTTTAGCTATAATAAGTATAGATATTAACCAGACTAATTAAACGGACATTATACCTCTAGTGGACAACTTGGAGATGTTAGGAATCTTTAAGGACGAAGATAAAAAGGAGGGAGATAGTGTTATGGACGCTTTAAGTACAGTGTTATGACTACTTAGAGAGAAGTTGGTGGAAGCTAGTTGGTTAATATAGGCACGGTCTAAAATAGATCCGGTGGAACTATGTGACAAGGAATGGTAAGCGAGTTACATAACGTTGTACGCAGTATATAAGGAGTACGTAGTGTACGCTACGTATAACACGTATAACACGTACCTTACGTATAAGAGAGGATTTCTTAGGAGTATAGTTGTGTATTTAAAGGACCTCAGTCCCTACCGTAGATAGTTCTCTCCTTGTAGTAAATCTTAGAATACAATTGGAGTTAATCTATTAGGCAACTACTCCACCAGTTATTATTACGTTGTTGATTTTGTTTATACCTATATACCCAGCCTATTGATAGAACCCACCGTAGTTCCTGCTATAAGGTTCCGTTACATAATCTATCTTATATAATATATTAATATATTATAATATACTATATTTATCCACTTAGTAAAGAGACCTTTATTATAATAAGATATACCTAACTACTATATAAACCTAACTACTATTTTTAAATTAATATTAGGTATATCTAATACCCAAGCTAAGAAGTTCTCTATATATAGTTTAAAACTATTAAGCTTATATCTAAAGAAGTAAAGTTAAAGTTAGTCTAACTTAAACTTATCTATTATAGCCTTTAGCTTTATACTAGCTATCTTATACTATTTAGACTTGTGCCTAAAAATTAATATCTTAACCCCTTCTATAAGTGTAACTATTAGCGCCGCTTTATTAACTGCTATAGTATTAGGGTAATAGTTAGCAAACTCCTTATAGATATTCTAATAAATATTAGTTTACTAACCTAGTATAGCTTAGGATTAATAACGGACAATAGTTGAATTTATATAAGCTTTAGTCTTAGCTTTATTATTAATTAAGGACGTAGTACTAGAATATAATATAATTTAAAACCTAGGCTTATATCTTTTAATAGGTATACTATCTTAGTTAATACAGTCTTAGCGTTATAATAGATAATATACTTATATTTATAGCAGCGCTAGTGCCAATTCTTTAGTCTAATAGCGCTACTCGTTATTAGCCTATAATTTAGTCCGTATATTAGCTCTAGCTAAGAGTAGGTTTCTATTAATAAATAATCTACTTATTATAGCCTTTACTATCTTAATATGCTTTTTAGGCACCTATTTATTATAAGTTAACGCAGTAAAGTATATATTATAATAAACTTACTTAATAGTAGTTGTCCTTTAGAAAAAAGCAATTAATACATTATTAATAAGGGCGGTTAGTATTAGTAAAGAAACGGACTTAATCTTTATATATAAACTTATATTAGATAGAATTAAGACTATATATAACCTTTTCCAATATATAAATTATATAGCCTAGATATAGTTTAGGATTATGCTTGGCGCGATTAATAGTATATATATATATATGCAAGGGTTGCGTTTTAAGGAAGTAGCTAATCTATTTTCGTAAGATTTAAGATAACTAATAAGTAGAATTTAGAAAATCAGATTTAAATAGAATTAAGTTATTAAGGAAATAGAAGTTTAGGTTTAGATCTAAAAAAATAAACATTAAAATAATATAATTATATAAGCGCTAACTAATTCAATTTGTTTTAAACTTATAAATTAAATATAATTAAATAACCGTGTTTTAGTTTATTAAAGGAGTATATATTTTTAGTAAATAAGTAATAGGGGATATAACTAAGTAGGGTATATAGTTAATAGTTAAGGATATAGATATATAAAATAATACTTTTAAGGTTGTAAAAAGTAAGAATAAAGGGTATAAGCTATAGGCTAAGTGTTTAGGAAACGATAGCGCCAGTAAAAAAGGTATAGATAATAAATAGGGTATTAAGAAGACTTTTAAAAAGGCTTTAAATAAATAGCTAAGTAGTAGCTTTAGTAAAATAGGATAAAGATAAACTAAATATAGTAGAGGTATAATAGTTAATTAAGGATATAGCGGTTAGTGTAATAAGATTAAAGGTAGATTATAAAAAAGTATTATAAGGCGGTAGGTATTAGCAAGCGGATATAGTTATAACTTAATATAGCAGCGGCAATAAGAATATATAGATTAGGTATAGCAGATAGCTAAATATAAGCAATAGAGAATAAAGCTGGTAAAAAAGAATAAAAATAAGAAAGAGGTTTTTAAGACAGATAATATAAAGGCTTAGTTAATAAAGTAGGATATATTAGTAGCCCAAATTAAGATATATATAAAGGCCGTCTTTATTAGCTAGTTGTTATAAAGGTAAATCCGCTAGTAATAAGTAGTTAAGATAAATAGTATAGTAGAAATAGGTTAATATAGAATTATAGAGGGAATAATAATAGTAGAGAGTATTAAATAGGATGGAGTTTTTAGGTTAGCTAGTAGATATTAAATATAAATTAGTATAACAATATATATTTTACTTAATACTATAGCCAAGTTTTACTAATTTTATATAAGGAAGAGTTTTTAAAAGGCTTTCTAAAATGGTTCCTATTTAGTAAAATATCCTTAAATAATTAAGAAATAAGAGAAAAAGTTTAGTAATAAAAAGAAAGAACGGTTAGCGGGTAGGCTTAAAGCAATTAGTATAGTAAAGGGGTTTTTTTTATAGTAACGGTAGTAGTAGATAAGGCTTTAGCCTAGTTTAAAAAGGTAGATATCTACCTAAGCTATATATAAATTCTATAATATAGATCTTTTATAAAGTATTCCTAAAACTATTATTATAAATATATATATATTACTAATATACTAATTAGCATAGTTTCTCTATTAAGAAATACAAACCTAGATCTTAAGCCTACTTATATACTAGTGCGATATCCTTTATAAATACTAAATATAATATTAAACATAATATAAATTATATTATAGTCTATTATTAATCCTAATGTATATTAGATTCTAAACTAATATTTATTAAAATATTTATAAAAGGGTTTGCTAACCATTAACCTAATATAGAGGACAGTAATAGTTAGGTGTAATAGTAATAAACAGTTATAGTCCTAAATACTATAATATTAACAAGCTTTACTAAATCCATAATATAGTTTAGGTAATAGGCTAAATTAGTATAGTATATACTTATATATATCTCTATACCTAGTAGTATAGCAGAATGGTTAATATCTGCTTAGATAGTATTACCGTAATAACACTAAGGAGTTTTTTTTAGAAAGCCTTTTAGAATATATCTATAGAGTATTAGTTATAAAGCAACAAATATATACTATAGACATTAATATAGCATGTAGGTATAATAGCTAGTTAATATAAGCTGTTAATAACAGATAAATATTCTTTATAGTGGGTTAAGCGTAAGAAATAAAATAGGTATTATTTATATAGTTATTAATTAATGTAGAAGTCTTTATATTACTAACTACCTTATCTATATATAGGGCTAGTAGTGGTAATAACTAAAGTCTAATTAGGGATATATACTAGTAAATAAATGCTAGAGTATGGATTAGTTAGTGTTCTATTATAAGCCTTTTATAAAAGGGTTTTAGCTAACGCCACTAGGAGCAAATAGGTCTTATTAGTTAACTAAGTAATTTTAGGGTCCTAGAGGTATTAGTATTAAATACTAAAGTAAAAAAGTAGAAAAGTAAGAAAGTAAAATAGGGAAGTAAAAAAGAAAACATTTAGATAGTATACTGTTAAAAAGGGATATAAAAGGGTGGCTATTAAAACGACGCCTAAGAGATCTAACTAGAGTAAAGAAGAAATATAGAAAGCCTTTTTAAAAAGCTAACTAGAGGCTAAATCCCGGTTATAGTTATCTAAAAGGCACTAAGACCAAAATCTAGCATATTAATATTAGCGGTTAATATAAAAGCAAAGCTAAGAGTAGGCTAACGGGAAATTAATATCTAAGTAGAAAGATAGTAATACTAACCCTATTAAAGAATATACTTAGTAGTAGCCTAATTTAGGCAGGCATTCTAGTGGTAGAGAATATAGGAAATTATAAAGACTTATAAAAATACTAATATAGACTTATCTAGGAAGTCTTCTAATAAAAGTCTAATTAGTAATTGTGGTAGTAAGCAAGTAGGGCTATATATACTTATTATTAGGGGCGGTCATTCTATTAATATTTAGGTCAACCTTTACGCACTTTTATAGGTTCTTGCTAAAGAATGCTATAGTAATAGTAGAGGTAGTAGGCCTAGTGTTTTACTATTTAGCCTATAATATTTTTAGTTTATTAGCTTTAGTCTTAATAATAAGGGCCTTTTTAACTTGTATCTTAGGGCTAGCAGCCTTAATAAGTCTTTTACCTACTATGCGTAAGCGTGTCTTTTATATAGCTATTATAGGCGCTATACTGGTATTAGAACCTATATCTTTATTGTCTTTAACCTTACTAGGCATAGCCTTATACTTATATCTTAGTGCTTTTAGCTTGCGCTTAGGATATTTATTTTTATTATCTTCTATTTCTAATTAGATTTCCGGATTGGATTCTATAGTTAAATAGAGGTTTTCCTAAAAGGCTTTACTAAAACCTCTATATTAGACAGCCTGGCGGCCGCATTAAGTTATAAAGAACTAGATTAGAACCTTTTTAGGTTTAAATAGGGGTTTATCTAGCAGCTTTTTTAAAATATTAGGATTTAATAAATACTATAGTTTCCCTTTATTATCTAGGTAGAAGCCTTTTAGGAATATTAAATTAAGAATATTCTCTAGCCTAGGCGTTATATAATTATATATATAAGTTTTAGAAACTTAATTTTTATTAATTATAGCTATTAGACTAAAAAGGGCGCAAAGAATCTAGTTATTTATTACCTTTTTATTAAACATCTGCTATATATAGTATTTAATAACTATAACCTTGTAGGGCTGTCCTAATTAATAAATACGCCTAATTGCTTACTTTTACGCGTTTGCGCTAGGCGCTAGGTTAAATAGGTGGACATTATAGCAACTTTGCTATAAGTTTAGACTGGTACTATTTATAGTATAGCTAGCAATCAGAATCTCGCAGATGTTTAATAAGTTAAAATTTTTAATAAGATTGGATTTTTAGCCCTAAGTAAGGTTAGAGGCTAGCACGTAGGTATTAATACTAAAAGACACTAATATTTTATAGATAATTAGCTGCTCTAGTAGGTATAATAACTAAATAATTACCTTTTTCTTATATTTAATAACCTAGTCCGCTATATTAGCAACTAGGGCACTTAACTAGGATAAGTATTATAGGATAGCCCTAATAAGCGGCAGAATACTAGAGGCTGGTAAAATGTTATATAGTTATATAGCAGCAGGAAGCTCTAAAGATTTTGCTATTTATTTAAGAATAGTATAAATTATATAAGGGTTCTTTAACTAGCCCTTCTTACTCTTCTTAGGTAGATTTATAGCTAAATAAAAGAGCGCTAATATAGGCTAAGTAGATATTAGCACAAAAGCGCAGTAGCTATTAGCGTTTATAATAATACAACTATCCCCTATATAAGTGGTATCTATTGCTATAAGCTTTTTAAGGAAGGCTTCTAAGAATATATTATAAACGGCTTAAGCTATTAGCGGATTATTAAGATTAAGAACGATGCTTTTATAGTAAGGGAGCGCCTAGCTAATTACATTCTAGGTAGAATTAATAGGATAGGATAATGTATACTACTAATATATAAGATATTATAACTAAATCTACTTAAGCCTACGGCCCTACTTAACGCTATTCTCCTAGCTAAGAATAAACGCGGTAAATAACATAGAGATTAGTCACAGTATAGCCACTAGGTAATTATTAGCTACCCTAAAGGGGTTATTATTCTTTTTAAAGGTAGCGCCATTAGGAGTTCTAATTAGGAAGGTAAGCTTTAGTTAAGGCTTAATTAGCGCTACTAGGCTAAAATTATCCCTAATACCCATAAATAGCGGGGTGGTACTATAGAGTATATTAAAGGGACAATCTATAAACTTAATAGCAATATGCGCTAAGGACTTGCTATTTCTAATATAATAAGCCTTATTAAGTAGGATGCTATACTACCAATCTAAGAGATCTTTAGGCCATTTTCTATCCAGGATATTAAACTAGTTAATAGGCTAATATGCTAACCTCTTTACCTTAAATATTAGCCTATAGATTCTCTTGCGCCACTTCTTAAATATGCTTAGGTTGTGACGTAATATAATAGTGCTATAGGTGCTAATAATAACAATATATATATTAGCATAATCGCCGTTAAATAGTTTATGCTTTTATATAAGGATTTCGTTATAACGCTAGACATTAGCAGCGGCGGATTTTTAGGTTAATAATTTATTATAGTATACCTAGATATTAAAAATAGGTAAGAATTACTACAGCTCTTTAATCTACTATTTAATAAGTATAAGTGGAATAACTACTAGGCATAGCTTTATAGGACTAAGTACTTTAAGCGTAGTAGTATTATATTTTTTAGTAGTATAGCAGAACCCCTTCTCCTACTTATTAATAGTTTAAAAGTAAGTTAGTAATAAGAACAATTTTAGAAAGCCTTTTAGAAATTCTTCTTTAGTATAGGTAGTAGTAGCGACTTATATATAATATATAGCCAGTGAGCTAAAAAGTCTTGCTTAGACTAATAATATCTACTAATATTATTCCCTATATCTTCCTATACTTATGTGCGTCTATAATAGTATTTATCCTAATAAGCTGCTACTAGTAGAGCGGCGTTAATAATAACTAGTAAAAAAAACGGGGTTTATATTAATCTTTAATTTAAAGGTTTTATATAGACTTTTTAATATTATCCTATTAGTATTTAGGATTATCTATTAGCTTACTTAGCTTAGCTAGGCTTTTAAGATCCTTTACTATAGGCTAGCCTATATTAACTATATTATTAGCCCTATTAAGATCTTTCTTATTATTATTATCTTCCTAAATAGCGTTATTCCTAATAGCGTTATCCTTTATAGCTTATGCCCAGCTATCTATTATACTTAACCTATCTATCCTTATAGCCGTGGCGTTGTTAAGTCCTAACTATATCCGCTTAGCAATGGCTATTGCTTTATAATATATCTATATAAGCTAGCGTATATAGGAATATTACTAATATTAGTATTTATAGTTTACTATATAGTAAAACTTATAGGGCAGCTTAAGCTTTATTAACCTATAGATATAGTTATTATTATTATCTCCTATATTAAATATTACTAGACTAACGGCTATATCCTTAATTATTAATTACGGGTCTACTATATCTAGTTTATCTTTATTATAGTTATTGTTGCTATCCGCTAGTAGGATATTACTAGAGGTACTACTTAGGTTTTTATTAGAATATTAGAAAAATATTTACAGGATAAGATTTAAGTAGACTTTAATTTTCGCGTTTCGCGTAATTAATATGCAATTTAACTAACTTAATACGCAATTAACTAACTTAATATATAATTGATTAACTTAACACGCAATTTAACTAACTTAATATATAATTAACTAACTTAATATATAATTTAACTAACTTAATATGCAATTAACTAACTTAACATATAATTTAACTAACTTAATATGCAATTAACTAACTTAATATACAATTTAACTAACTTAATATATAATTAACTAACTTAATATATAATTAACTAACTTAATATATAATTAACTAACTTAATATATAATTAACTAACTTAATATATAATTAACTAACTTAATAACTTTAAAAGCTAACTATATATTTCTTAATACGCAATTAACCTATTTAGCAACTTTAAAAGTTAAATAATACGCAGTTAACCTACTTAATAACTTTAAAAGCTAACTATATATTTTTTAATACGCAGTTAACCTACTTAGCAACTTTAAAAGGTAACTATATATTTCTTAATATGCAATTAAGGTAAAGTTATATACTATATATTTAACTATTATATATTATCTAATATAATCTTATACAATCTTATA
>Ga0307507_10006643_pt1 | contig 17547 bp, 18 predicted proteins | sample 7_EM_MG_FD_207223 | JGI IMG/M metagenome (GOLD analysis project Ga0307507, IMG submission 207223) | Populus trichocarpa ectomycorrhiza microbial communities from riparian zone in the Pacific Northwest, United States - 7_EM | ecosystem: Host-associated > Plants > Roots > Unclassified | place...
AAGTGAACTGAAGTGACTCCGCCCAAAATACTAAAATAGATCTAAGACACTAATTTCCCTATTTTCTGAGTCAATCACTCTAACCGAACCTCATAGCACACAAATCAATTATTACAGTTTTTGCGGCAGTTCTCCGGTAACTTAGCCCTTGGGCGGTCTGATGTAAAATTCATAGCCAAGCGCGCTGGAGCTATTCTAGAACGCTTTAGATGTGTGGAGAATACTGGTAGTTAAGCTAGCCCATAGGTTGAGTCATCTGAGCATTAAAAAGACTGAAAACTCCTATCTCCCGACCAAATGCAGCTGACCGCTGCCCAATCTGACCTTAGCGCGCCTAGCTACATTACGAATTTACTATTTTAGACCGCCCACGGGATATCAGGAGTGTTTACCGCAGCTTCCTCGCTCACCTACAGTACTATGACAGTAGAAATAAAGCAAAGGCGCGGGTTGTGTTATCTAAGGCCACCCAGCTTTTCCGCACCGCATCGGAATCAAGGGTTTGTCAGAGAATGCAATTAGACAGTTGAAGAACCACGTGAGATCCGAGCTCTACGATAATTCCGTATAGTGCACACCCCACTTGGGCGGGTCTACCAACTGGTCAGTAATGCCCGCAAGCTTGATAGCCAGTATGTCTTTTATGAAGGGCTAAAGAAGCAGAATCATCAGTTAAATAATCGAATAATATCTTTTGCAAGTTCTGCCCAATCGTGACAAGGGAAACCTACAGACGCCTCGGAATATTCAAGCATCGTAGGATGCGGCATAGGTATCCTGGGATGTAAAGATACCAGCTCTTCCGCCGACCAGATCGCAGTCGACTGTTTGTAAAAGACTCTCCGGTACGGGTCTAAAGTTGGCAGAGTGATATGGCAAATTAGCGTCTCTGTTTTTGAGAGAGGCATCGGGTATGGGCCTGATTTCTGCCTCTCCTACTGCAACAGCCCCCCATTACCATACGGCTGCCAGCAGCGCTGCCCCACCACTCTTCTTACCTTTTCCGGAATAACAACAGAACTCGCAGGAACAAGCGGCATTCTTGCCCTTTAACTACCGCCCCTCCAACCTCCACATTGCGAACCTTTGCCCTTCCCTTTCTGTAGAAAAAAACCGCCGGACTTATCACTGCCAGCTTTTTTGCTCGCTCTTTGCCATTCTGACTTTGTTTCAGGCAGACATCCTCAATTTACAAATCCTGCGGACTTTTCTGGAAGCCTTTCGTCTCTACTCCTCGCACTGATTACTATGTCATACGAGAGTTATCCCCCACAAGCTCCACTCGCTGAGTACACATCACAAAATACTCACGTCTACCCCCAGCATCCTCCCTCCCCACAATACCCCAAGGCTACTTACTACATCCAGATTCATCCTCACCCTTTCTGTGAGTACTCCCAAGCGCTTCCTCAGTCCGGTTCTGGCATTATCGGCCCACAACAAACTGGCATTGGTCCTGGCCCAAGGATAGAAATGGAGCCTTACCGCCTGCAGCCCTACGATCTCCCTAGCTCATACTTCCCTAATTATCCTTGCCCTGGGCTAGAATCCCCGGGATTTTTTCCATCCTCTACACGCCTAACTCCCATGCAGCCCCACTTCCCTCCAATTTTCACCGGATATTTCCTTTGCTTTGATCGGAGTTGCCAATATATTCAGCAAAGACACTCAGAAATTCATTTTACTGGGATGAAATATCCTCCAAATTGCCACACTTTCTATAACCCTAAGCCTCCGTACCCCGCAAGGAGTGGGGGTACCGACCTGGCTACTGAATGGTGGATTAGTGATCCATGTTTTACAGCTGCCGGGGTTTCTAGTCCTCCCGCTCTACCTATCTGGGGGAACAATATGGGCTCCTTTATACGTGATCCTGGCCCAATGCAAACCCACTCCATCGGTAACGGTCGTCGGCCCTACGGTTTTAATCCCCCTCTGACAGGCTCGCCCATTCAAGGGCTAGGTATCAGAACCAACGATACCAACCCTCCTACCTTTGGGGACAGCAATAATTACTCCCCCACTGTTTCTGTCGATGCTAGGGCTTCTGCTTTTGAACGAAATACCTCCTCAAGCACCTCCATGAGGATTAGCGACCACCCCAAGCCTACTAACAGTAATACTCACAAGGGAACGGGCAGTGCTTACAGCGGGGGGGTGATTAATAGTAGTGAGCCATTGACATTTAGATACACCCGGGATAGCGGTCTCGAGAGTATTGGTAACTTTGATAACTCTAGGAGGGGCGATAAACCTGCTATTTTTCTAGATGATCACATGAATTCTTGTCTTTCTCAAGAGAGAATCGCCTTTAATATCCCCATCAGCAGTGATCACAGCCCAACTAGGGTTCCTAATGATGCCCACCGTAAGAACCCTAGAAGCTCAGATCTCGACACAAATGTTTTTCCACGCAATCAAGTGAGTCAACTAAGCTCCAATCCAAACCCAATCTCTGTTGAGAGTGAAAATTACGCAACCATGCCTCCACTGGCTCCACATACCCAGAGCATGGCCGCCCACCCTACTAGTCATCAGAAGGCAGCGCTAGACAAAAATACCGAAAATATGGAAGCAAACACCAAAGACGCAGCAACAGAGACTTTGGTATCTAGCTTTAATCCACTCGACCCGGGCTCACTCACTCATACTGCCGGTAGCTCCCCAAGGATTAAATTCAAAGCCTACAAATGCTGCAACTGCAACACCTCACACTACGAACCCTTCACCAGCGACCAGGACATCTGTTATAATTGCAATCACACTGTCTGTCGCGCCTGCTACAACTTCTGGGAATGCTGCAATTGCAACACTTTGGGCCGGTTTTCGAACCACACTTGCGATGAGTGCAGACACGAGAAGTGTCCCCGGAAATGCCTTTTTCAGATTATCACGAAGGAGGTCTGGTTGAGAGTAGAGTCTTTAAGGGCTACGGAGAATAGAGGCACAGCTGAGCAGCAGAGGGGTGAGGGAATGCACAAGTTGGGGAGGATGGGGGATTCGGGGAAATTTGGCGTGGGGGGGAGACCTGGGGGCAATGACCCGGTGAAAGGTAATTTCAAGCCTGGGACGGCAGGTGAGAAGGAGGGGGCACTCAAGTCGCTTGTGAGTCTTAGAGAGAAGGCTAAGGCTTCATCTAAAAGTGGAGTCGCTGAAACACTCCTGCCTGCAGCTCCCTCGAATTATCAGCTTCCAGGACAGATTCCCCCGGCGGATGTATCTGGACCTCTGGTTACAGGGAGGGTGAGCGACGGCCCTGGCGAAGACGGGAGATACTATGGAACCCCCGAGAAGGGACATGAAAATTCTAATAGGCCCATGGCTCAGGTGAATTCTTTTTTCTTTCTACTCTACATAATTAAGTTGCTCTTGCTGACACCTCCTAGTCTCCCCGGGTCTCCAACCACTCGTCAAGTGCTTCCCACACCACCTCACCGTCAACCCTCGCTGAGAGCCTAGAGAGTCCACTAGAATCGCCTTCAAGCAATCGCAGTCACACATCCCGAATAACTACACCGAACCGGTGCTCAACACCTAGACAGGAAGCTGAGAATATCCAGAGCTTTCAGGACAAAGAAGGTTGCGGAGACGCTAAAGAACCGAGGCTGTCCGCTCCCTAGAAGCTATATTGGAGGTAATATTACTTACTCTATACGAACCCACTACAGAAGGCGGCTAACACTATCATAGGTGTCAAATGCTCTCAGCACCAAACGGCATAGTAACGGCTATTGCATTACAGGGGACGGTTTGGACAAAATTTGGTCGGCGTTATTTGTGCTTGCTCGATCTCCTCTCATTGTTCTTTTGTTATGGCTAAAAATATATCAACCAATAGGTTTATTCACAAGGCAGAACCTCCCCTTGGATTTTGCAGACCTGATGGGGCTATGGAATGGGAACTGTCCTCGCTAATTTATGCTTTGATTTCCGAGATCGAGAATTTCCTCACTATCTCCCTTAGCTGAACGGCTCCCTTTGAAAATATAAGAGCGAGAGAAGTGGAAAGGGGAAAAAAAAGGGGGAGCTCTAAAAATCTAGAGAATTGTATCATAGAGATTCAATGCAAACCAGCTATTGTGCCATCACAACTTGGTCTCTCCTCGTAACAGCCCAGTGAAAGTTCGGGTTGTCATTAAATCTGCAACTAAGTCGACAGCTAGTAGGAGGATTTCTTTATGTCCTCAAATGTTTCGCTTAGGTCTCCATTCACCCTAAACCGAGGCCCTAGTTAAGAGTGATAACTCATCTCGTTCCTCGCTGACCTTCGTTTGGTGTTCGGCTAACCAAGCTGCCCGGGGAAATATGCTGATGGCAGGCTTGAGCGAGCTGCGCAATATCGTGTCCATAGACAGCTGATCTATTTTGCCTCCTATAGTTCACTATTCTTTATTCGAACAATCAAGTTGCATTTCATCCGCTATTCCGCTATTATTACTTCCGCGATGAGCTATCCTATAGTTGCCCTACCGGTAGTCTAACCAATGAAACGAGTGATACCACGTGATATTCTGAGGAGACATCTACAAAATATCCAATAAGTGAAGAAGGGGAGGAGGGGCGAAGGAAAGTAGATCGCGATCGAAAGAACGTGTTAGGGTGTGGATCTGACATTGCTCTGATTTACTGTTCCATGGTTCTCTGCGCACTCTCAATACTCCTACTCCCCTATATCTCTTAATCTTGTAGTAGGAATGCATGCGCATGGGCCACGTATCCATTCCTGCACCCTGATAATTTCCTCCTTCCCCTCCTTCCTCCTCTCCTTGACTTTCTTCTTTAATTAAGAACACCGAATAGCACTCTTCTCTCGTTTGTTCGCCCAACACCAGTCGTGGTATAATATCGTAGATTCACCGTCTGCCTGCACTGGTGAGCCAGTGGCCCTGACGACCGTGTCGGCGCAACTGGTAATTACCAAGACAAGTTCAAGGGGTTCGGCCTTGACCATAGAGGGGGAATGGTTGGTTTGGTAAAAGTTGTAAGTTTTGACTTCCTTTGCTTGAGTGGCCGAGTTAAAAAGTCAGACACCGAAGGTGAGAACACCTATACAAAGTATCTAACTTCGGCTCAGCCATGTGAGTATAGGTGTGGGATATAGTACCGTAAGTGATACTAGCACCGTCAATTACCGGTAGCTACCTAATGTAATGAAAGCAAGAAGCATTACTACTCTACGAGTACCGTGGGGCAGGTGTTTGTAGGCTCAAATGATAGGGCAAAGGTGATGTTTAGGCTGATGATAGAGGAGGGTAATGATGATACGATACATTTTTCTCCTATGATAGTACTGTATCATAGCAAACCTTCTTAAAACCAATGTCGCGCAATTGGTTTATAAGTGCTTTGGTGTAAACCACTTTAGATCGACTTTACACAGGTACCAGTAACACATAATTTAATTATTTGAGATTTCTATGATATGATAATATTCTGTACTGTACCGTACGGTTCTTAGTCTGCATTAGCAGGGTTTGAATAGGAAGCAATAAAGTGCCCGTTATTGGTTTTATCCTAAACTAGCCAAATGATATCCATTTACCAATTGGAGACCGGCCGAACATGCAATCACCTTAAAAATAGTTGTTATTACAAATAGGTTTTCGTGCTAGCTATGGGATCTAACATCATACACTCAGGAGCCCACTCCGGCAACAGTTTTTGAGAATCTCATCCACGGCCTCTCCCCCCACCTCTCCCCCACATGCCTCTCCCACCCCATCCGCCACCGCCTCTGCCCCCACCACCTCTTCCCCCACGTGGATAATCCCCACCTCCGTTAGCCACAAAACTCCTGTACCTCTCCTCCTTCGTTTCACTCCCGGGCGGCGCAAATCTGGTCCCATCCTCGATCCCCAGTAATTCACAAAACGCCGTTGTCTGTGCGTTAATGTAGCTCTCCGGCAAGCGATCCTCCTGAGCAGTCGGACTACCTTCATGAATAGGCGCGGTGAGCTGGAAGTTCTTAGGGACGCCCAACTTTCCTTTTGTGACAATGTTTTCCTCTATCCACTTCCGCTCCTCAGCAATCGTCTGGCCGACACCTTCTTTAAAGGCGTCGGAGTTGAGGGCTGAGGGATGTTTGTGGAGGTATGGGTTTAAAGCGCGGGTTATTGCTAGCCATTCCGGATCATAGGAGAGGCCGGACTTGGGTTTTGTGATGGGAATTGTGAGGAGTTGGAGGAATTCGCGATGGGGGAGACATTTATCAAGAGCTAAGAAGTTGGTAACCTTATTTTTGCCCGTTAGGGCGACTGCCGGTTCAACTGGGGGGGCCGAGCTGGCCTGAGCATCCTCGGATTCCGCAGCCGATGTAGGCTCCCCAGCTTTGGTATTTTCGGAAACCGCGTTTTCCAGAGAAACGCTCGCGCTACCTGAAGAGCGTTCGTCAAGATCAAGTTCGATTTCATCCTTATTCTTTGAAGCTACCGTTTCAGGCTCCTCGTCAAGGTCCAATTCAATCTCATCTTGATTTGTTACTCTCACTCGCGTAGCCTCCTCTAAATCCATATCCAAATCCAATTCGTCAGGGTTTTTCTCCACAGGGCTGACTGCCCTCTCCGCCCTCCCCTCCTGCATTGGCATTTCCTCCTCCTCCTCTTCCCCTAACGACTTTCCATGATCCACTAGTGCCGCAAACTTGACATGCAGATGGGCAGAAAACCAATACCTTGGTTTCAACTTATTCAGTAAGCTCCTTGCAGGCGGGCTCCCCAGCTCTCCCTTCTCAATATCAGCCTTGAAAAAGCTCTTCTGCCTAAGAAGTCCATTCAAATCACCATGGTGTTCGATCCCACTTGGCCAGTCATGGCTAATCATAACATCTATAGGTTCCTTGATCTGGTAAAGTTTGAAAACGTCGTACTGCCGAACATGGTAGATGCTTTTTATCTCGCCCGGGAAATATGGTAAGCGCTCAGCGTGCGGATGGGCATAGTGCCGGCTATTGTAAATCCCGCTCAGACCACCGATCCTAAGTCCTCGGAAGTTGAGGACGGAAGCAGCGCCCATGTAGTAGATGTTCGGAGCAACCCAACCACCGTAAAACAATTCCCAGAGGTGAGAACTAGCTTCGTGGTTCCCACCAACGAATACAGTAAGCATGGGAGCTTTGCGGGCGCCCGAATAGTACTCATGAAAATCTCCCAGAGCGCGGTATTTTGGCGGACAAGACATGACATTAAGATCCCGTAGATTTCGAACGGCTTGGAAGTCCCCGCCGATGATGAGGAGATCTACCGGTGGGGAATTATTGATCTTGCATGTACGCTTTATTGAATCGTAGATTGCGTTGAGGGTTCCATGGCCCTGCGGCTATCAGACAAGGGATAAGAAGGGGGAGATGGCAGGAGAGTAGTTACGCAGCCTTCAACGGCGATTCGAATTACCGACATGTCGCCTTAACAAGCTATTGAACAATAATGATAATAAGGGAAGGGTTATGAAATAGCCAGTGATGGATAATGGGGATAGTGAGAAGGTGGGGAAGGAAGGAAAGACCTTTCTGCAGCCCTGCTATCGTACCGTGCACCCGCCGATCCCAAGAAGATCGTGAAATCTACGTGCCAAGCCAGTGGAAGCCTCACTCAAATCAGCAAGTCTGGAAGTCGGCGAGTTGAAAAGCTTGAGCCTCACCTCGGCAAGAAAGAGACTTAAAATTATTATGACAAAACAGGTACCTTTCCCGAATCAACACACGGGCTGCATGTGCCGGTAAACGACATCTGTGTTACGGTTAGGAACATTACACAAGGTTTTTCATTGATGAATAAATTCACTTAAAACCAGCCATACGGGTATCATACACTCAGACCAAAAGCCTCAGTCTGACCTCAGTCTGACCGTGGAAACTCTAGGATCCTTTGCCATCACCGTCCTCACCTTCCCATTCTCACCGCTCTATTGAAGCAATCTACGGTAAGACGGTGCAGACCGGTTTATATAACTCTCGTGGTTCCCTTTGTCCTGCCCCTTTTTCACCCACCACCCCTCAATTAGTCAGGGTTGCTCAGATCCAACATCCTGGGGGGGATCTATATTCATCTGCATAAAACACCAAAAACTCCTAAGCTCCACCGGCAAAATGGAAGACACAATCGATTTAACCGATCCTCGTTCTGCCTTGGACCTCTCGAATATCCGTTACCAGCTAATGTTTCCTCCCCCTTCCCCCCTACCTCTCCCCAACCTGCTCTCTTCCGGACCCCCACTAACACCTACCTTAGCCGCCTCGAAGACACCATTATCTTCCACTTGATTGAGCGAGTTCAGTTCCCTTTGAACCCAACAGTTTACATAGCTGGCGCCATCACGATTCCAAACTTCTGCGGCTCCTTCCTGGACTACTTTCTCACGCAGCAGGAGAGGATCCATGCTCTGGTCCGTAGATACCAGGCACCAGACGAGTACGCATTCTTCCCGGAACGGATACCGTCACCCATTCTAGCACCTTTGAAATACCCTCAATTACTGCACCCCAACACTGTCAACTTCAACGATGAGTTGAAAGCTGCATACATCGGACACATTTTGCCCGCAGCCTGCAAGCCACAGGTGGCAGATCGTGGAGAGCAGTACGAGAATTACGGCAGCACAGCTGTCAACGATGTTGCCTGTTTGCAGGCGCTTAGTCGGAGAATCCACTTCGGAAAGTTTGTCGCCGAAGCAAAGTTTCTGGCGGAGACGGAGAAATTCACCGACTTGATCCAACGGGAGGACATCGACGGGATCATGAGGGAGATTACGAATGAGGCTGTTGAGAAGCAAGTACTTCACAGGCTGGAATTAAAAGCCAGAACTTACGGCACCGATCCTAGTGATGATCCCAAGGACCCGAACAAGGACCCGAAGATCAAAATCAATGTCAGCGCTGTGGTTGCGATGTATAAAGTCTGAGACCCTCCCGTTGCCTAATCTGAAGACTGCTTTACTAACCTTTCTCACAGGATTACGTTATCCCGATGACCAAAGAGGTTGAGGTGAAGTACCTTCTCCAACGACTTACCAACCCCACCCCTGAGGCCGTCACCCAAAATTCGCACTGGTTCCTTTCAGCTGTAGAAACCTTTTTTTCCTCTTTCATTTAAAATTTTTTAGACTACCGTAAAAACCCTTATAATCCACCATCTCCGTGTAGGGGTTAATCTCCGTTTCCAAAGACAAAGCACTTCGAGAAGGAATAGTGTTTACCTGACGTGGTATGATAGGAATTCGCAATCTCAGTGGCTAGCTTCGCACGCTCAAGCCATACCACGTCAGGTAAGCACTATTCCTTCTTGAGGCACTTTGCCTCTGGAAACGGAGATTAACCCCTGCACGGAGATGGTGGATTATAAGGGTTTTTACGGTGCCTTTCTTTGGGGCATAAGATTTAATGGTGGAGACACGGCTTGTTCTAAACGCATTACGATATATTAGGCCACTCCTATTCTGTGTTTGCGTCGGAAAAATTATTCCTAAAAAACTGCAATGAGAAAGGCACCGAGTTCGCCGGAAGTAACCACTCAGGAAATCGCTTGCCTTTCAGCACTAGTAGATCACTCGTTGTTCTGAAAGACACCAACACACAGCACTCTCCCATCAGAGGTAGAAAACGTACAGTACCGGGGCAGGGATAAAATATGAATATATGGGATTAAGATAAAATCCGTGAACACTGGGGTAGCGATTGGCAACAAGCTCGATTGTTACGAATATAAGATATTATCTCGATAACTAAATATTTGAGCCTAGCCAGTTAGCATCCTGGAAGATCAAACTTCCGATTATTGCCTTCTCTTTTAACAAATATGCCGCTGCATGTGCATACGACCTATCCCTCAGTTTGTCAGAGTGTCCAAGAGATCAGTGGTACAAGTCTCAGTTTGAAACCCTAGTAATTTATTTCCAGTTAAGGAAGGACACTTCCCAGATCCCGTTATTTTCTTGGCTGGATTTGAAATTTTCTTAGCTAGATTTCTTGGGCGTAGCGTCCTACAGACTAAGGGTTATATCAACCTCATACCCACCAACTCGGCCGCGGGAGTAGACACAAGAAATTTTTTAAAAAAAACAGAAGTTGTTTCATCATGTAATTCCTTCTGTCTGGTGCTGCACTCAGCAGATCTAGTTACCTCAAAAATCCTGTTCACGGACTAACCCTGGTATCCGAGTATTTTAAACCCGAGGAATCACGAATAAAATACATCGTTGAACCATCAATTACGTTACTACTACACTTGTACTAGGTACTCTATCATCCCAAGATGTGCAGGAGGAGGGGTCATTATTAATCACTCAATATTATCCTGCCTCTCCACGACAGCTTTCTGAAGCGTAGTAGGGCTAGCGTGGGCTGCCTGAGGCCTCGAGGAAGTCAGAAATGATTTCATCCTTTTGTAGCAAGTCTGAGGGCTTTCCCCCAATAACGCCCAGCTCATAGCAATATGGGGACCCTGCAGCCGGCTTTCTTTTGCGGCCCCCGACTGAATTGGAAATATCTGTGAATTCCGGTTTTGTTCCCTTTTTTGTTTCCTTTCTTTCTTTCCTCCATTTCTATCGGGATTGTTGGTGATACCGCGTTGTAGGGTGGAGGGGGGGAAAGGAATTAGGTTAAGTGGGCTGTTAGATTAAACTTTTTAGATAAGCACATCAGTGTAGTATCATGGGTGCTAAGAGTATCAGTATTTAAAGTTGAAAACAAGAATCTTGAGTACGAGTAAGGTCCGGATCTTGCATTAGGGTACTTTGCAGAATTAGCCAATAGTGTTGACAGAAACTGAGTGACATATTTGAGAGACTAATGGAAAGGAGGCCTTAGTATGATACTCGGGCACAAATCAAGTGCTTGAAATATGGTACTCATAACAGCAGCCTCATCCAGTCAATGATTACACCCTCTTAAGTTATCAATCACCCACAGGTGAAAAGTACTACCCTTCTCGGTAGGAAAAATGGTAAAAAGGTTTATTCTGCAGGATAACTTTAATATCTTAGCAGAAGAAATATAAAAATCAAAAATCAAAAATTTGATGTTGAAGCTACTGCAGTAGTAGGCGGTGCTCAATTGTTCCCTCACTAAGAAGCCTTCTGGGTTCCCCTCTGCTTCCACAGCATATCTTTTACTCCCACCTCTTGCTAACCTTAAGACCTTATTAGCAGGAGTGCCATACAGTAATAATATCACAAAGTAATGGTAAATTAACTCTTTCAAGGTACGCCAAGCTTAGAAATAAAACAAGAAAATAAGCTAAGGATTTCCTCTGGCTTTAGCTCTGAATACCTGTAAGAATTAGAATACCGTACTTGAACCTCAAGTTAGCGCGTTGGGGTTACCTCTCCTAGTAGGGTCTATTATACTTTCATTTTTGTTTGTCCTAGTGGAGGACTGAAAGTCACCTTTTTTTCTGGGGGGGAATTCTAAGTATCTTAGACTGAGGTTTAATTATTCCATTTCTCAAAGTATATAAGTGCCGGGGGATATGTTTTCGTACAGGAAAGGGCAGGCAGTCGATTATCAAATTATTCCGTGTCTTTTACTAGTATCGTATAAAAATATCTCCCCGGGTGCTCGTATATCGGTAGAGACTCCTCGAGACCTCGAGGGAATTGGAATAGTTTTGCCCAATAAGATCAAGCTCCTGGCAAGGCGGAGATTTGGAAGGGGGTTTTTCTTGTATCCCAATTAGAATAAGTCAGATATCTGTTGACTCTGTTTTTGCCTACGTTTTTCCCTTCTTTTCCCTTCGATTTCTTGTAAGCAGCTAGTACGAAATGTATGGAAAGGCAGCGTTACAATTAGGCTGTAAAGAGGTTAGGGGAGAAGGTAGGGAGAAGGAAGAGAAGAGTCGATTCAGTACCTCCAAGCCAAGTCGATAGCCCAGAACAATCCAGATGCCCTAGTCTTAGCACTTCACCTACTTCATATGCCGCCAGTTCTGCGTGGGAGATCTCTAATAAGTTGAACAAAACCGTTGGTGCCAAGGCTATCAAGCGGGGTTCTAGGGGGGACGAACTTGGCCCATATATTCTTGGCCTTGGGAAAGAGGGGGCTATTGGGAGTGTAGGGATCAAGCGCGAACGTGGGAAAGAGGAAGTAGAATGCCCCTTTCCGGTTGTTACCGAGGATAAGGGAAGTGGGGACAAACCCCCAGGCTCGCAGTGGGCAGGTCGGGATGAAAGTAAGTCTCGACCACACTATCTACTTCCACAACGCACGGAATTCGAGAGTAGATCGATGGCTACTCGTGGAATCTGATTCGCCTTGGGCGGCAGACGAGAGAGCATTGGTCATGCAGAGGATTTGGGACCCGGAGGCCGGTGCTGCTGGCGACCTGCTACCAGGAGGGACTGATGAGGTTGAAGGATGGCAGAGAAGGGGAGAGTGAGAACCATGCTATTAGTAAATTGTGGTGCCATTGTAATGTGTTGTTGGGGATGGGGGATATTACCCTGAATGGGTATGCTGAAAGATACTTGACAGGCCGCAATGCCCCCCTCCAACGACTTCCCAGTACGTGATTTATATGACAGTAAGCTATGAAGGATTATAGTGTTTTTTCGAATTTATCCTAATGCCTACAAATCTCCATCAGATATTTTGCACTGAGAAAATAGAGCATTCTTTAAGATAACGCCCATATCCCACTAACTCCTATAAAGTATCAGTACCACTTTTTAAAGGAGTCTGTTAGTGTAAAGACGTAGCTTAAGATCTGGGAATACACTCTGAATTCTGGGGGAGGTCATCCATCACGACACCCTTGGGATGTGGGATCCAATTTCGTCATTCATATAATCTCTAGCAGAAAGTGCCGGTATCTGAATAGCATCGCTATTGTCACACAGCTAGATAGCCAAGGAAAGAAATACTATCTCATTCTTAATACATTGCACTGGATACTAAATTCGCTCAAGAAAGATGAAATCAACCCCTCAGACAAAACAAAACAGCTCCCGAGTTAGCACCCTGGTGGGGGGATAAAATCAAAATCTACCCTACAAACAACCTTCTCAGGATCACATATCCCAACTACCCCCAAGAGCAGAAACATCAAAGAAATTGAATAAGAGGGGGTAGGAAGAAGGAGCAGAAGCATTATTCTAACAAGCGGTGAAACCGCCCTCCTTAGCATCGCAAACAATGGGAGCAACAACCCAAGGGCCGTGATCTGCTGATCCCCAATCTTTGGCGCTTAACTCATTCCCCGCGGAAGACCCGGGAGCAGCATTGATTAAGTCAGATTTGGTAGGAAGGTACCTAGAGAATGTTTTAGCACCTAGCCCCGAAGTTGATAGAAAATGTGAGGGACTCGTACCACCAATCATCAGACCTATACTCCCGGCCACAGCCCTGCGAACCCTCATCGGTCCACCCTGTGTTCCGCTGCGTGAACATGGCATGCTTTGCCCAACCGACGTAGATCTTGGCTCCATCTTTGTTCTTCCCGTCCTGCTCATCCAGGTTGTTGTAGTCGAAAGTATTCTGTATTGTGTCCCAATTGTCGTGCATGTAGCTGCATCTGCTGTTAGAATGATTTCCTGTAATGGAGACTAGAATGGAATCCGGAGAAGATTTACCCTTTATGGAAACTCTTGAGGAGTTCCTTGCGGGTCCATTTGTTGTTCTCACGGCGCCAGATTACGATTATACGTTCCCAGTCATGCGCTACGTTTGAGTGGTCATGGTTATTATGAGCACAGCAGGAGGGGAAAGAATAAAACATACTATGCCCCTTAGCAACGACCCCGAGTTTAAATCCGTCGTGAGAAAAGTATAAGCTATAGATGACCTATCCCCAAGAATTAACCTCCCATTCCACGATCGCAACCACCATCTCAATTGAACAAAACCCACCCTTAATTCATCTGCCCCGCAAAAATTGACAGTGAAGTATGTGGGGAAAGCTTTTGTTGCCGGACCTGACGGGCCCGGATCATCGCATCCAGTTCCTGTGTGTGGCCAAAGATCCGTGTCCGTGCCATGCTGGTTGCCGTTGATCAAAGCTGCTGAAGGATAGCACACGTTGTTTCCTACCGCTTTTGCAAAGTGCCATAAACTGAAGGTATTCCAGTTAATATACATGTCTATGTGGGAAATGAAAGGTGGAGGAGGGATAGCTCACGGTCGACTGGCAAAGGCGACTTCCAAACCCCCGTTGTTCGACACGTCGTTCTGCACCAAGGAGTCCTCGAGAGGGTTGTTTGCGAAGGCTCTCGGGAGGACTGCGAGACCGATTGCTGCGAATGCTGCGATTCTCATGATTCGCTGGTGGTCTGTGGATATCTTAAAGAGTATTTTTGAGTGTCTTTCACTTTGCTTGCTTGCTTGAATTATTTGACTGATGATGCTCTGGCTCGAACTGGCGTGAGATCGACTTTATATACCAGCCCAGCTCTACTAGCCATCTTCACATCTTGCTATTCCGGCCTCTTCTTCGCAGAGATTTTCTGCCGTACCAGCCTTACATGGATGGAGTAATTTTCCAAATTGGAAGTGCATCTCCTCAGGAGCATAAGGTTAAGAACCAGCCAATGCTTGGTCCAAGTCAGGCTACTGATCCTTTGGTTATTTGGCAAGGGTTTCCACTCGATAACACAGCCACCCCGTCCTACCTCAGTAGACCAGCCAGTGTTCAATGTAATACCGTAGTGGAAGTGACTGGTCTTGGCCGTGAGATGTGTTTCTTCTTTTCAGGTATACTTGGGCGCCTGTCAGCATCGCTGCATGGAGTAAATTTAGGTTAAATTTCCTAATATTTTGAGGACCACCTCTCCCCCGGGGAGGGCAGTGTATCCTAGTGCAGGGGAGGATCCCCACCACTACTACCGCTACTATCCTGTCGACTGACCAGTAATCCTTTGGTGGATTCAGAACCTTTTTTTCTTTCCTGTGGCAATGATGAGTGATTTGTTTTGAGATAATATCTGTCGTCTAGGCCTTTCTGTACATACCAGTCTTTGAGATCGTTACTGCATTGAGAGTAAATGGTTTCTGGTTTCCCTTGAGGGAGGGACCTAGTAGTGTCTTCGTTTAGACCAATACAGAGGGGATAACTTTCTTGATGCACTTTACACTACCGGTAGGCTACTCCCAATTCCATGCACAAATGACTCCATCGACTTACCTTGCTTACTCAGTAGAGAATTTTAAGTTTTAGGTAATAGAGGAGGGCACCTATGAGGACTCAATGGTGCGTTGCAATGGAGTGAGAATGAGGTCCGCTGATTTAAAATTAATGCCCGTAGGATAATCACGCTGGTCTTGCTAGACTCAAGGGCGCGGGTTCACCGATTTTAGAAGTATCTAAGTTAGACATCTTGGTACCAAGGCTTATACTGTACAAATTATGCCCAAAGTGTAAGGATACTTTATGAATCGGCTAGCATAGCGCCGGTACTATCGACACAGTAAGATTCCTAACCGCCTAGATAGATAGTCTATCCTTTCTGCGCGCTCGGACCACACTATCCCAGTCGTTTTCAGGGCCGTCTACTAGAGTACTAAACATGCTGTTCTACAATTCAGATGCAGCCAACTACTACCACAAGCGCGGCAGCTAAACTATTGTCTTCTCATCAAGGACACGCCCAAACCCCATGTTAAACTATTGGTGACAATCACAGATCGAAGAACTGCGTTCTGGGGGATCGAATATAACAAAGTGCCCGATATTAATATCCTGCAATACTCCCAGATGCGGTTGAAGGCGAAGGAGAATATCCAGGTCAACACAATCCAATACGCTCATCACAACCCCAGGACATGGCGGATATCACCGTATTTTCTCGAAAATAATGAACGGGGCCGCGCCCGGCATGCATGAGAACTATGAGATACCAGTATGAGTGGTGCTTGGCCCAAAGAGAACCCAATCAATCTACTCTAGTGTAACCTGGTTACATCTGGTCGTTGAGATCAGCCACTCAAATCTCATCTCATACCCGCCATGCCCGGTCCTATTCATTGTTTTCAAAAAAATATGGTACTTTATCCCCGAAAAAAATCCTCCGAGATCGCATATCCCTCCGAAATAGGCTTCAGCGAGATTGCTATTCTCAGCGGGCAGTGCTATCGGCAAGTATCCCCCCGCGTTTATGCCAATATAAGCCGCCACTTGCCACCTAAAAGCGAAGGATACGGAGATTATATTATTTAACGCTTTAAAGTGATTACTGCATAATGTAACCTCACCCCGTTGCTGAATAATGTCGGCGGATCAACCGTCACCAGTCCGTGGACGGCGCAATTCAGCAGCTGTCCCTTAAATTTCTCCGCCAACACAATAGCATGATTGCAAAACCGCTGCAGCCTACCCTACTTTTTCGAACGGGTGCTTACTCCGCTGCTCCGTTGTTGCCAAGAGAATATTGATTAGAATTCGGCCTCGGGGGTCGAGTGATAGTGTGTGCTTTTGAATGATTGGGAATACAAGTACTGCCAAGAGGATCGTTCGGGGCACACGCTATTTATTGCGTCTCTGAAAATACCTCCAGCAAAGCTGTAGCCCAAGATCCTCTAGGGATTTCTCTAATGTCACACGGATACAATTTTATATGCCAAGTGTTAGTCTTGGAGATGGACGGGATAATTAGATGACTGTGCTCCTAGTAAGTTCTGGTACCAAATTAGCTGTGGACAGTGCAGTATCGTGAAACCGAGGTGCAGATGCATAGACCCTCTCTAAACAGGCTGTATATTGGAAGGGAAACGCTGAATACTAATTGCAGTCTCAGATCTAGCTTGGAATATAGGTTGGTGATCTTGCGGACACTTCATCTAATTGAACAACCATCTCGGACTTTTGTTGGCTGAAGTCCGGTCAGCTCACTGGCATTACTGCCACTAATATAGAACACTGGAGCACTTTCTACAGGTTAAGTTATGCAATAGTGATGTAGTACTAGTAACACAGGCAAGAGAAGATAGAAGGGAAAGAAGAAAAAAAGAGCCACCCCTATTCCATCCAGAATGTCCAGGAATCACCGTTCAAGACTTGAGATGAAATTTTAGATTTTAGCATACAATTAGCAGGAATCAAACTGCCCTTCCACCACCTACTTTACTTCATCCTTTTCCCAGCGCCACACAGTATCGAATTTAGCTTCCCCCTTTCCCACAAGCTCTCTTCTCTCATCACCCTTTCTCACCCCAGGTTTATGATACTTGAGTACACCGCCTCCTTCCCCGTTGGCATTATTTTACCATTATACATCTTTCCACCACTACATTCTCCACAGTACCATCTAGGCAGTTTCCCAAAGACAATTGCATTAGCCAGGGCAGTCCAAAAGCCTCATGGGATATTTTTATCAAAGCTCCCACGAAAGAGGAAAAAAGGAGGCCTGAATGGATTGACGTTTCTTGCCATTAGCAGAGTTCAGACAAGCAAGGAACTCAGCACTCGCCCCTAGGCGGAGCATCATTAGACTGTGCAGCTAAGATCAAGTATGGGAGTGATACCGGGGAGAGAGATGCTGAAAAAACTTACTTAGAGAGTTCGAAGGCCATAGAGAAATTGAGCTTATTCCTATATCTTCTATCAAAATAATATTAGAATCCCTCTCTCT
>Ga0307507_10006644_pt1 | contig 17538 bp, 10 predicted proteins | sample 7_EM_MG_FD_207223 | JGI IMG/M metagenome (GOLD analysis project Ga0307507, IMG submission 207223) | Populus trichocarpa ectomycorrhiza microbial communities from riparian zone in the Pacific Northwest, United States - 7_EM | ecosystem: Host-associated > Plants > Roots > Unclassified | place...
CAGGTGTCTGCCACATTTTGATTTCAATATATTCACTGTATATTTGACTACTATATTTTGAATATAAGCACTGAATAAAATGGAAACAAATTGAAGAATAAAATTTAAATATATTCAAAATATAATCGGTGAATTTGTGTTTGAAGATATTTTAAATTTATTCTCCATATATTCAGAGTTTATTCACTGAATAAATAGGCCAGTGCCCGTAGTGTCAAGTGCCAAAAAAGCATCAAAGCATCTGGATGTCCCTATTGAAATGCCACCATGTAGGTGCTACTCAGAAGCTACTGATTTAGTGCTCTATTTCTTCTTTTGGCCCGTTTGCCTGAGTCTTGTTCCCTGTATTTACAGATCAAGCCAATGTCTGTGTTACCTCTCTGTTGGCATCTCTCGCCTCTGAGTCAATACCACCATTGCCAAAGCACTTTGACCCAACCCTTCATCAATGGCAGACACACCTGACTGCAGCCAGTGTGAAGAGATTACACTCTTGTGTTGGATCCTCAGCGAGGACCTCAATAATATTTTTCCGATTGGGATAGAGAATCACAAAGTAGTTGGAGACCTGAAGGCTAAAATCCGGGAAGAGAATTCATGTACATTGAAACATATCGATGCTAGGGTGCTGGCACTGTCAAAAGTAAGTGAGCTAATTAGTCGGTTTTCAAGCTCCTTGATAAAACCATTCCACATGTAGCGGAGGATTCAACTCCTCACCTAGGATTCAACTCCTATTGATGTTGGTATACTTTCCACTTGCTGACTTTACAGACATTCTTTGAGTTATGACTTTAAGTCACATTATGTGTCACGTGTTATTATAATTACGTGCATTGAACACATGTTTTAGTTATCTTTTCTTACTACAAATACCACCACTGCGACTCGCATCCGAAGAGGCGTTCTATCGTACTTCGACTCTGACAAGAAAGTGTTATTGTTCTAAGATTAGTTGCTAACGCTATCCTTCCAAGAAGTAAAGTGTTACCCATCTTTAGGTTAAATCTTGATCATATCAAGATCAAGATCATAACGTCCGTATCCAGTTACTCGTGGATTTCCCGAGTGACGGCAGAGGTTGTAGCTTTGGATTTCCGTGGCAACATCAATCCTCGCTAGGATACGCCCATAGTCTTGACATCTTTGAATAGAGTCAACACACCATTGAGCTTCTCCTCCACAACTACGTTACAAAGTTTGCTAGATACACATTGCATCGGTAAGTGCTTCCACAGTATTTCAGACTCACAGTACGCCTGTTACAAAGGTGGACACTGTGGGATATCGACGCAACCTGGCCGGCAGCGCGGAGGCTACTACCTCAATTACAGAATCAGTGGAAAATTTTATTCCCCCCACACGAGCCTCAACAAGTCGAGTTACTACGTCGAGACCATCTTATTCGTTCGGCAAAGCAGATCCATCGAAAAGGGCGGACTCCGCCAGGAGGAATCCTTCTTCATCGATTCCCAATCCCTCACGGCCCCGATCTTCTTCGCCGATAAAGAGAAGTACGACAGTCACCCTGAAAACAAGCGTACAAGAACTCTCTTTGAAATCTCATCAGAAGGCTCATATCGAAGCAATCAAACAATTGTCTCAGTTTCGTTCGAAGACCTCTCTCACACCACGAAGCGTCAAGCTTTTTAATAACACCCCCTCCTCCCCTATCAGCGCCCTTAACTTTTTGTCTTCTCCACAAGCCACAACATCATCTTCAAATATTCACATCGCTGGGGAATTCCAACCATCAGTGACAACCACCGTTCATAACACACCGATTTCTACATCGACGTCGGCAGGAGTTCCTGACATACCACCCGCCTCAATTCGTTACCCAATAGAGACCATTATGGAAGCGGAGAAAGAATCCGTTACGGGCCACCGATTGGGCATGGAAAACGGGTTCGATGACTCCCCTATGGCTAAATTGATGCGACAGTACGAGCCAGAGGACTTAGAGTCGCAGAATCTATCTACCCGAACCAAAGTCCAGCTGATTATTGACGTGGAAGAGCTAGGCCCGGAAATGATCGTTGATAGAGGTTCTGAAAGACCATCAGGACTCCTGCACTACCACTTGGCATCTAAGGACCTAGATAGAATACAAAGTACTGTAACCGAACTACAGTTGTTCTTACAACAAGCCGCTAGGATGATTGAAGAAAGGCAGAAACATTTCATCATCGATCCAGAGGATACCTTGTTGCCCATCCTTGCAGGAACATCGAGCCTTGGACAGATGAACGCAGCATGGAAAGCCATAAGATTGTGCATTGAATTAGGCACTAAGGCTTGGAAGAAGTACATAGCGGAATATCGGCAGGCCCCAGAAGATAATTTAATTCTATCGCCTTTATCTACATTACCAGAATTATACTCGGAATTGAACAGAATTGACAACGGGGATCAGAAGTTACGATTCCTATACGCTAACGTGCCACACCATAGGGATCAACTAACTGAAGAAGGCTGAACTTCTTTGGTGAAGGCCCGTTCATCCTGGTTCCATGTCCTGCAAATGCCAGCAGGACTGAGGGACACATTCCGTTCCGAGGAGAAAACCACACCCATACCCACCCCACAAAGACAAATACAAGAGCTACCGCCCACCATCGACAAAGGGAAGGCGAGAGAGCAGCTAGAAACCCAACATTCCTCGGCGGTGAGGAAATGGTCGAGGGAAACAAGCAGCTCCAAAGTAGGTGATATGGAGGCAAAAGCAGAATCGACAATATGGATGGGGATAGATACCCCATTCAAAAGTGCAAACTCCTGGTTTGTTGAACCTGGTAGGAGCAACAGGTCACGTCAAGAGGGTACGAGCTTGAATCAAACACTCACACAAGACATCTTGGTAGGAATTGCCACACCACAGCCATCTTTCGCCCCAACTGGTCCTGCAGAGTGGGAGGGGAGGGAAACACCTCCTCACCTTCCATCGAGAGGGAGGAAAGATTGCAGCGTTAGGGAAAGAGACATCTCTCTTCCATCACGTAGAGTTTCACCACAGTTGAGGAGAGACGTACCATCGGAGTGGCGAGCATTGCAACAGCCCCTACACCAAGATGATGGGGGGCCCCCAGATGACGAAAGCAATGGTGACCCTCCTTCATCCCATAAATCTAGCGGTAGCCGCAGGAGACATCGTCAGTCACGAACCCCAAGGCCAGGAAGACGACAATCATCCACTCCACGACCGAGACGACCAAGACGCGATCCAGACAACAGTGACGGTGGAGGAGGAAGTGGTGATGAGTCCAGCTCTAGTGATTCATCGTGGAGCAGTCACTCATCACATTCGAAGAGCTCAGTTTCATCACGCAATCACAGGTCGAGAAGGAATCAGCTGAGCGATGACGTAATCATTCCTTACGGGACGATACCCCCGACGATCAAATCAGAACTGAAACAAGAGGATCTACCTACATGGGATGGGGACCCTAAGACCGCAATAACTTACTTTTGGAAGGTCCAGGAACGAGCTACCCTCAGAGGTTACATACCGGCTGCCTTAGGATACTGGCTGTGGTTAAAACTGAAGGAGGGATCAGACGTACAAGGATGGTTCTCTACTCTTCCATCACACGAACAAGCTAAAATGCGAGGCCATTGGATTGACTACTTGAGAGGCATCAAAGAGGGTTACCTTGGAAGACAATGGCAATTCGACATTGGGGAAGAATACAAAGCACAGCATTTCCGAGAACCCGGACATGAAAATGAACTTCCGAAGACATTCATAGCCCAGCGCATTATGTACACAAGGATGTTAGTAAAATCAGACAATGGCGGACCTTTGGAAGTCCACCTAGTCATGGCGAGAGCTCCACTAGCTTGGAGAACAATACTGCTATTGGAAAACATTAAGTCCACATCTCAACTCTACATGAAAGCCGCGGAACATCAAGAGTCTCTGGTAAACATTTCAAGGACGAAGCCCTCGTCGACGATTACAACCGAAAATTTGGTAGCAACTTTGCGCAGGATGGGGTATGTTTTACAGAAGCCAAGCTTCCATCATAACTTCCCAGTCGATCGAAGAGCAAATTTTACTATCAGTGAAAATGACAACCCATCAGATTTACTAGATCTTCAGCCGGAAGCAAAGGAATCTTACATCTCCGCAGGTGAGGCCTCCAGCCCACCGGGGACCGAGGATCAAATTCTAGCAGAAGTCTACCAGGTCATGAAGAGACGTCAAAGGGCACCCCCTCCTGGTGGTTACATGTTTAGTAAAAACGATCATGTTACCACCAAGATGGGATGATTGCCTCCGTCTCCTTGTAAATGCTGTGGCAGCAAAAACCACTGGGATAAAGAGTGTCCTGACCATGAGGTGTACATGGAGAGAACTACGAAGGCTGGTTTCGTGAATGAGCAAGTAGACGACAAAAGTGAAGAGGCATACCTAAGTGCCTATGGGATCCTTCTCTCTCAAAGGCTGGCTTTGATGCAGGTGGATGATTCCAAGTTACACCAGGGTTTTGAGAAGGCAACTTGCAGTGATCTTACTACAGTGATCGCGGGCGGGTGTAAGTCCGAGTCGAAAGCGAGAGCCGTTAATACAGTAGCCATAGAAGAGATCGAAGATGAGCATTGGCAAGAAGAGAGAGACCGCCCGAAGGCAGAATCTCTTACGCTTCATCACATTGACGATGTGGTAACTCAAGCTTTGGCTGTTGAATCAGAGAGACCTCCGCTCCGCAAGCACCCTACTAGGAAGACAACGGTTGAGGAAATTGAAGATGAGTATGTAGAAGCTCAGCGGACCACACCTAAATTGAAAAAACATCTCCTAGTTGGAATTGAAGAGGTCGATGATGTACCAGAGACATTAGAAGAACCCGAAACTGAAAAAGTCAACTGTAAAAGTGCTCTCCATTCAGACATACATTTAGGTGATGATAAAGTGTCAGACACTCACATTCCAGATACGACGCTGCCGCCGCCTTCTATAGAAAAGCCCATCCGATTGAGGAAGAAACGGTTCACGCCAGCAGGAACTTCAGCATTGGGAGTCTCAGTCCTTTCTACCAAGGGATGGGTCGGTAATCACGAGAACGGGGTAGTCGACTTAAGGCTTGATTCCTGCGCGGACATGACCTTGATTTCTGAAGATTTTTTCCGATCGCTGAAAGGAGCTCCCAAAGTAATACAAGGCATGAGAATGCAGCTCTGGCAACTTACCGATAAGGATTCTAGTCTGAAGGGATTCGTCCGTATACCAATCACAATGCAGTCAGAGGAAGGAATATTGCTGGAATCTGAAGCAGAGGCATACATTGTTCCTGGAATGACGGTTCCAATCCTATTGGGAGAAGACTATCAGTTAAACTATGAGGTAGGAGTCACGAGGAATGTAGAAGCAGGGTCACACATACATTTTGCTGGAATGGATTACAAGGTGCCTGCTCACAGAGTGGAGCGAACAACAGATTTCGATAGAATGAGGCAAAGTGCATTATCAGCCAGTCATTTTATCCGAGCCAAACTCCACCGTCGAGTGAAAGCGAAGAGACATAGGCAGAAGATCAAATTCGGCGTTGAAGAGAAAACAGTCAAAGCAGCCGAGGACGTTCGTCTAAAGCCACACGAATGCAAATGCATCAGGATAGAAGGACAATTTGGTGAGGACAAGGAATGGCTTGTGCAGAAGAACTTACTGGCGAACACTAACAATTCACATTTCGCCGTGCCCAACACCCTCATTTCCGCCAGTAACCCTTGGATCCCCATAGCCAACCCAACAGACCAACCACGCTACATACGCAAAGGGGAGATCATTGGAATATTGGAAGACCCAAGCGAGTTCTTCGAGACTCCAGTGACAGCCGAAAGAAGAGAGGTCCTGACTCGGCATGCGTCAGCAATTGCAGATATCATCAAGACACAACTAGCGGGGGACAAGGCTATGCCGAGCCAAGATATACTGGCATATGGCGACCCCAATGAGCAGGACTACGGCCCAAAGACAGCTGCGATGCCTGATTCAGCCGTGTATCCCTCGTCAGAAATGAAAGATCTCATTGATGTTGGATCGCTCCCAGAGCACCTCAAAGAGCAAGCCTGGGAAATGTTACACCATCATCAGAAGGCATTTGGTTTTGATGGGAGGCTAGGTCACCTTCCGACGAAAGTCCACATCTGTACAGTGGACGGCCAAGTGCCAATTGCCGTGCCTATGTACACAAGTTCACCTGAGAAACGGAAAGTGATGGATGAGCAGATAGATAAATGGTTTGAACAAGGCGTTATCGAACCTTCTATCAGCCCTTGGAGCGCTCCTGTGGTCATAGCGTATAGGAATGGAAAGCTGTGATTCTGTGTCGACTACCGCAAATTGAATGCGGTGACGATTCCGGACGAATTCCCTATTCCGAGGCAGTCAGAGATTCTATCTTCTTTATCAGGCGCTCAAGTCTTATCTTCCCTGGACGCGTTATCAGGATTTACCCAACTCGAATTAGATTCTGACGATGTAGAGAAGACTGCATTTCATACACATCATGGCCTTTTCCAATTCCAGAGGATGCCTTTCGGTCTGAGGAATGGTCCATCAATATTTCAAAGAGTTATGCAAGGGATACTAGCCCTGTACCTTTGGATCTTCTGCCTGGTCTATATAGACGATATCGTGATCTATTCGAAATCATATGAAGAACACATCGCACACCTGGATAAAGTTTTAGCAGCAATCGAGAAGTCAGGGATTACACTGTCACCTACCAAATGCCATCTTTTTTACGGCTCTATATTGCTGCTTGGCCACAAAGTTTCCCATCTCGGACTTTCAACCCACGAAGAAAAAGTAAAGGCCATCATAGAATTAGAAAGACCGAAGAAACTTTCACAACTGCAAACCTTCTTGGGCATGGTAGTTTACTTCTCAGCGTTCATTCCCTACTATGCTTCCATTTGCGCCCCCTTATTTCACATGTTGCGCAAAGGTTGCAAATGGAAGTGGGGGGCCGAGGAGGAATACGCTTTCCAAGCCACGAAGGAAGCTTTGAGAGCCAGCCCAGTACTCGGACATCCAATCGAAGGGCGTCCTTATCATCTCTACACGGATGCATCAGATGAAGCGCTTGGGTGCGCCCTACAACAGATCCAACCAATACTAATTAGGGATTTGAAAGGCACAAGAACTTACGAGAGACTTAAGAAGGCCTATGACAGAGGTCTCCCCCCTCCGAAATTGACTACCACAATCAGCTCTAAAACTGGTGACAGCCCCAATGACGATCGTTGGAGTGACGACTTCGACTCATCAACAGTTCATATCGAAAGGGTCATCGGATATTGGAGTAGAACTTTCAAAGCGGCTGAAACGCGCTATTCGATGACGGAGCGAGAGGCTCTTGCAGCAAAAGAAGGCTTGGTAAAATTTCAGCCTTTCATCGAGGGTGAATCGGTCCTGTTGGTAACAGACCATTCCGCGCTACAGTGGGCGAGAACCTACGAGAATGCTAATCGTCGGTTAGCGGCATGGGGGGCAGTTTTCTCTGCCTACTCACCAGGACTGGAGATTATACATTGAGCAGGTAGAGTGCATTCAAACGTGGATCCTCTATCACATCTGCCTCGAGCTCCCCCGGATCATATTTCGCCATTAGAGGATAAGGAGCCGAGCATAGTTACCAATGTGTCACTAGCAGAAGAACAAGAAAGACAAATGAATGCCGCACCAGCCAGAGAAGCTTTCGTCGTTTGGTCAGTAGACGAATGTTTGGAAGGAATAAAATCAGCATGGGCGTCAGCTAAAGACGAAGAGAATATGGACAACAGAGTAGACCTCGATGCGCTGCCCATGGGTGAGGACTATTGGGAAGCTACTAATCCAACTCCTAATCTCCACGTATCGATGGACCCGGAATTCTTGAAGGAATGGGTTGCAGGTTACGAAGGCGACCAGTCTTTCGGCAGAATCTGGGCCGACAAAGCACGTTTGACGGAGAATTGGAAAGGTACCAGACGCTTCCTCAGGGACGAACGAGGTCTTCTATTTTTCTTGGACGAGAACTACCAACCACGATTATGCATACCAAAGAAGAGACATAACTACCTCTTGAAAGAAGCTCACGAGAGTCCCTTTGAGTCCACACATGCCGGTGCAGAACGTCTATGGCAAAATCTCAGTCAAAAATTTTATTGGAAACGCATGAAGACTGACATCATTGACTATTGCCGCTCTTGCGACGTTTGTCAGAAAACAAAAGCCCCCAAATTTGGCAGATTCGGCTACCTGATACCAAACCCCATCCCATCCCGACCCTACCAATCTATATCAATGGATTTTATCGTCAATCTTCCATGGTCGAACGGCTTTAATGCTATATTTGTCGTGGTGGATTGCCTCTCTAAACAGGGATCATTCATACCCTGCACTACCGGGTTATCAGCGGAAGAGTTTGCAGAATTATTTGTTCATCATATAGTATGTCGCTTTGGTCTCCCAGACAGCATCATTACGGATAGAGACCCCAGGTGGACCTCCGACTTCTGGAGAGGAGTAGCCCACTTCCTGAAAACCAAAATGTCATTGTCTTCAGCACACCACCCACAGCATGATGGGCAGACAGAAATACTCAACTGACATTTGACCACCATGCTCTGAGCATATGTTTCCGAAGATCTAGTGGACTGGTCAACGTGGCTGCATGTTTTGGAATTCGCTTACAATAACTCTACACATAGTTCTACCGGGGCATCTCCGAATTTTCTAGCATACGGTTTCCAGCCTAAGATGCTGTTGGACTTTCTTCTTCCGAAAGAGACCGCTGAATCGGCAGGACACACCTACAGTCTGAACCCAGCAGCGAGGAACTTCCTTACGTCGATAGCCATGCACCGGGATAGCGCGCGTCGAGCCATAGCGAAGGCCCAAGATGAACAGTCACTCCAGTTTAACAAAGGGAGGAGACCTGTCCCGGACTTCAAACAGGGGGATAGGGTTTTGGTCAATCCACATACCCTGGACTGGGTAGACTTGAAAGGGACAGGCGCGAAGCTTAAACAATGCTGGATTGGCCCTTTTGAGGTCCTACAAAGAATTAATCCTAAAGTATTCAGGTTGAGGATGAGTGACAATTACCCAGGCCTCCCTGTCTTCAACATAGAGCACCTACGAAAATACGAGGAATCACCCCCAGAACTAGGAGATCGCACTACATTACCGGAATCTAGGCGTGCACGTATAGAATCTCCAGAATACGAGGTAGAGGATATCGACGATCTGGCAAATCTCTCCAGTACCTTGTGCGTTGGGTAGGTTATGGCCCGCAGTACGACACCTGGGAGCCAGCACGAGGACTTAGGAATGCTGCGACTCTAGTGTGCAAGTATCGCGAGTCTCTCAACTTGTGATTATCTGCTCATCAAAGGCACGTCAGCGCCTACAATAAGCTGATGGCGTATATTTTCCTCTTTTATCATTTTATTTTCTTTTCTTTTCGGATTATTTTCGGACTATTTTCGGACTGTTACTTGTTTATCTACCCTCATCAGCAACACTGAGCACCTCCTCGCATTCCACTGCTGGACTCTGAAAACGAGGATTTCCCGTTGGAATCGTTCAGCAGGACCTACTTCTTGTTTATGGATTTCCATTTATGAGAGTGGATCATGGATTGTCTCCCCTTGGACCATCTAGGGCTTGTCCCTTCTATCGATTTTAGATGTATCCGCGACGACCTCTGGATTGGCTTGAACGCCCCTTGCGATGCTATCCCCTCAGAAGCTTCCTCGCCCCCTCATCAAGTGCCCGTTTTCAGAGCAACCAGTCCCACGGGTATGCTTCTGGAGATGGAGTGGGCCTTAGATGCCGATTGGTTCAATCCCGACGCTGGGTGGCGACCATACCTTCCGAAGCCGACGCAGGAGTCCAGTCAGTGGTTCTTCCAGTTGGACCACAACACCCCCGTAGACTTGCAGACAACCTCGAATTCAGGCGAGTACTCTATCCATCCATCTGTGATCGCTAGGATGGAAGATGACCTTCGGCACTATGAGGCGTGTGTCATATCCATAGCACACTCTACGACGTTCCCAGCGAAAGCATGCCGACCGGGCTATTGCGACTATGACACCCTGCATGACACCTTTGCTGACTCGCAGGCTCTGGAGGACTTTGGAGTGAAGGCGAAAAGGCAAGCCCTGGACTATCTGGCGTTCATCAATTGGTGGACATCATCTGTTTCTTTTTGGGACAGTGACCTCCCTCAGCCCGCCATCGATGCCATCACCGATCTCGACCTTCATAAGTACCCGAAACGTGGGGTGTTAATCGATCTTCAGAAGCATTGGCGGCAGATCAGCATTCCTCATCTACTCAAGCAGCGTGTCCCAGTCTACATATGATGGCATGACACTCTGGATCGCGAGGAACGCTTCACAAGCATTTCTCCTCGGATCTTGGAAGCCTTTGAGGAGAAAAGGCAAGCATCCATGGATGGCAAAGTCTACTCTCACGACATGCTAGAATATGCTTCGGATTTCGAAACGATGAAGGGTTATGATGAGTTCTTCCAACATCGTGTCTTTGATGGATCAGTGGCTGAGGGCATCGTGTTCTCGGAGGACATGCACTACGCAGTTGTTGACTTCCAGGGTTGGATGTACCGCCCCATCCCTCTACGCACGGCTATGGAGTTCGTGACTCGATTCGGGTCGCACATTGTACGATATAATAACCGTACTTCAGTGATATTTCGCCGCTGGGAAGCCCTGGATGATCAAGCCTCGATTTCGCCTCCGGCAGGAACACCACAAGAAGGAACGGACGACGAGGCTGTCCGCGGCCATTTAGAGATCAGAGAAATTCACCACTCCTTCTTCGCACCATTCGACCGCCAGAAATTCGACCTCAATGGCTTTCCAGATTATGGTCCTAGTTCTGCCTCATCAGTAACCAACAGCAGGCTTGGCACGGCACACCATCCATCGGAGTGTCCCCCCAGGAATTGGGTCGAAGCCGTCGCTCAGTCCGCATCATCATCCAGTCGCAGCAGTTCAGCAGGCGGAGCCGATCGTGGACACATGAGTTCCCACAATTCCACAAGGTCTAGCCCTTACCCCAGGCCTCGCTCGCAGTCTCCCTCTCATCGCCAGTCATACCAACGCCGCAGTGACTCGCCTTTCACAAAGAGAGAGCAGTTTATCCGCCAATTACGTTCTTCTGGGAGCATCACCGGACCATCTACACTTTGGATGATGCCCGTAGGTTCCACATGGAGTGTCGACTTCTTGGAAGAAGGTGTTCTTCTGTTCCCAGACAACCGTACACAGATACGTCTACGCTATTGGGCAATCTGCGGCCCAGGAATTTTGAACATGTGTCATATCCTCAACCTAGCCATTGGTCAGGGCATGAAATTCATCTTGGCAATTCCCTTCGAATCTCTCCCTCGATTTCACTCTCAGGAGCCGCCAAGTATGATGGATCTCACCAAAAGGACTTATGATACCAGTTTTCAGGAGTCACCGCTTACCTATGACAAAGGCAGAGTGGCGTTTATGGATCAATACCTCGGTAAGTTGGCAGACATCCTACGTCGCCCACATGCAAGAGCAGTCATAGCCATGGGGGGCCCCACAAGTTGGATTGCCCAGTTCTACGGAGGTGAACGTCTAGTCGAAGAATTTATGAGCGGCCCATCCATTCAAGTCACAGTTCACCACCGCAGAGGGGTCGCGAGTGCTCCATCCCTCGATATGCCAGTGTTCTACGACCAGCTTTTGGCGCAGGAAATTGAACTCATCCATGGTTATGTCCCACTGGGGAACCCAACGGAGGACCGCTGGGCATTCCCTACCACAGAGATCCTCGAGGAATGTTCAAAACACTGGAGGGGCAAGTGGAACCAAGGTTGCGAGCATATCATGGGGAACATAGCAAAGGATTTGGGATCTGGGCTCTTAGCACCTCAGACAAGAAAGGAATGGCGTGAGTACCTCAGAGGGAACAACAGAGGAGAATATGCTCCCCAACTGGGCTCAGTACCATCGTTGGACGACTTCACTTCAGTTGAGAACAAAATGGATGCAGCGTTCCCAGTCCGTTGGCATGGTCGTCGCCTCAGAGATATCTTTTTGCTGGAGGAATTTACGATCACAGCAAGTGGAAACTAGGGGGGCTTTGTAGCAGAGGATTCAACTCCTATTGATGTTGGTATACTTTCCACTTGCTGACTTTACAGACATTCTTTGAGTTATGACTTTAAGTCACATTATGTGTCACGTGTTATTATAATTACGTGCGTTGAACACATGTTTTAGTTATCTTTTCTTACTACAAATACCACCACTGCGACTCGCATCCGAAGAGGCGTTCTATCGTACTTCGACTCTGACAAGTAAGTGTTATTGTCCTAAGATTAGTTGCTAACGCTATCCTTCCAAGAAGTAAAGTGTTACCCATCTTTAGGTTAAATCTTGATCATATCAAGATCAAGATCATAACGTCCGTATCCAGTTACTTGTGGATTTCCCGAGTGACGGCAGAGGTTGTAGCTTCGGATTTCCATGGCAACATCAATCCTCGCTAGGATACACCCGTAGTCTCGACATCTTTGAATAGAGTCAACACACCATTGAGCTTCTCCTCCACAACTACGTTACAAAGTTCGCTAGATACACATTGCGTCGGTAAGTGCTTCCACAGTATTTCAGACTCACAGTATGCCTGTTACACCACAGGTGGACATAGACTTGAATGTAATGGACACCCAATCTCTCAACAGCCTCATTGTCGTTAAAGATGGAGTTGACAATTTTGATAGACTGGAGGCGTGGACACAAATCTTGAAGCTTTGGGTATCCCAACCTCCCAAGAACAGACTTCAAATTATTATTAGGCTCCCCACTGCCAGTCAGTGAAAATTACAGCTCTCACCAGGAAATTCTACAAGTTACTTAACCCGAATTTTTTTCATTAGAAAAAGATGTCTCAATCTGGAATATTCTTATATAGATCTGTGCTCGAAAAACTGCAAGGAGCTCTCCTGGACCTTATTCCCTGGATCACAGCCCTTTACTTTATCATAAAATCCTTGCAAGCTTTGGCGGCCCAGGCTTATGCAAGCCTTCTACAGAGTGGTACACCTGACTTCATTGTGGGGTATATCTCCAATATCTCAACATCTAGTGCTTGGAAGTCCGGTTTTTTGCCTTTTTGGTCAGTTTTGCTGCTAGCATGTTGCCATAAAAATTCCCCAATGAAGCTGGGGCACCTGAAAAGGAATTTTTTTCGGTCTAAGACTGGAAAAAGACTGGACCGACCCTGAAATTTTGTGTTCACAAACCCCAATTGTTGCAGGGAATTTTTATCACAATGTTCTAGCTCAAAAAAAGGGTCAAAAAACCGAAAAACCGGACTTTCAAGCACTATCAACATCAGACAACCTGAAGTCTTATGGGGATATGATAAACTTTCATGCTGCCAACTTCATGCTCATTTTTGCTGGAATAATCGTAGCCTTGACCATGCTGTGCCACCTTGTTTTCACCTTCATTTTTAAAGTTCTGTAGCCAAGGGGGCACCGGGAATTCATACCGTGACCTGAGGTAGATTGGGCTTGTCCTTAAGGGTGTTGTAATATTCTTCAGAAATAAGTGTAAGATCCATGCAGGAGGTAGGGGGGTGGTCCATGAGGCCTTAAAAATTTTGTATAGAGGTCATATTTTGTGCATTTTGGTGCACCTTGAAATAGGATTGAGTCACCTTGAAAGACTGCTGGCATTTTGAGTTTTTGACACTATTTAAACATATTCCCAAGGCCAATCCTGCTTCCTATCTGAGCTTACTGGTCAATTCACAGCCAAAATTGGCTGAAATGATTTAAGAGCTTGGACTGGAGATATTTTCATGCCTCTTGACACTCAAAACTCAAAACATCCAGATGTATGGCAACAGGGAGAGACCAGCTTCGTTATCACAGCAAACACCATTATTTGTCCACTGCCAAGTTGCATGCCAAACATAACTATTACAAAATACTATTTTCCCACATAAATTACATACCCACTTGCAGCTTGTAAATGTCAAGCACCTACCAAAAAGAACAGCACAATCTCCTGTCTATTTGCTTTGTAAATTTGTTTGTTAGCCTAATTTATTTTTTACCAACACTATCCACCTTTCAGCCAGTCACAATTTATGCAGCATGTTCAATGCAGGGCAAAAAATTAGTCACAAAGGGATTTAAGTTTCTTTTTAGCCTGTAATTGTGTGTGTGGACTGTGCAATATTGAAGCAAACTTTAGGCAATTAAGACTCAGAAAATCTTTTGATTCCATTCACCACAAATCTACAGCACTCCAGATGCTGAATAAAACAATGAAAAAGCTAATCTTAACCTAAAATGCCTCTAACATTATTGAAATTCTATGGGGTAAGTCATTGTAAGTCCTGTATTAATTACAAGCACTCAGAAGGAAATAAATTGTCCATGGACCTTAGCAGTACACACATTTTTGTGAAGAAGGTATCTATGTTAAGCTGAGCCACCTTGTTGACAATATTTTACACTCCTCCTTGCTCCATCTCAGAAATTTCAAAGAGCTGTACCACTCCATAAGTTGACTCCATCAAGCACACCCTTTCATAAAAATGTTTGGTATCTATACATAGCACTGAATATTGTATCATGAACTATGTATACTTTGAATGAGGCATATTTTATTTACTCTGCAATTGTGCATGACTGTAGTGCATCAGCAAAAAAAGGACATTCAGAAGCTTATCAATTAATTCCTGGGATATAAGAAAATTTGTAGAGTAAACATCCTTGTGCTTTTGTGTTTAACTTTTTCTACTTGTAAAAGCTGAAAAGAGGCAGTAAAAGCAGCCAAAAAGCATGAAAAAGTGGAAAAGCTAAAGCCAGGCTCAGTACCCTCAAAAGTAAGTATTTTTGAATACATCAAAAGTTGGCTTGAGTTTTATTTTGATAGATAGATTTCCTACCTTTCAGCTTTTTGGCTTGTCACAAGTCAAAAAGTAGGAAAAAGTGGACATGTACATCATGACCTTGGTGCTGTGGAAGTTGAAATATATATATATCCATGGTCCTTAAACTTGCAGTAAGTGGTACAGCTCTTTAAATGTCTGAGATGGAGCAAGGAGGAGCATAAAACATTGTCAACAAGGTGGCTCAGCTTAACATAGATACCTTCTTCACAAAAATGTGTGTACTGCTAAGGTCCATGGACAATTTATTTCCTTCTGGGCGCTTGTAATTAATACAGGACTTACATTGACTTACCCCCCAGGATTTCAATAATGTTAGAGGCATTTTAGGTTAAAATTAGCTTTTTTCATTGTTTTATTCAGCATCTGGAGTGCTGTAGATTTGTGGTGAAGGGACTCAAAAGATTTTCTGAGTCTTAATTGCCTAAAGTTTGCTTCAATATTGCACAGTCCACACACAATTACAGTCTAAAAAGAAACTTAAATCCCTTTGTGACTAATTTTTTGCCCTGCATTGAACATTGAAATAGCTGCATAAATTGTGACTGGCTGAAAGGTGGATAGTGTTGGTAAAAAATAAATTAGGCTAACAAACAAATTTACAAAGCAAATAGACAGGAGATTGTGCTGTTCTTTTTGGTAGGTGCTCAACATTTACAAGCTGCAAGTGGGTAATTTATGTGGGAAAATAGTATTTTGTAATAGTTATGTCCAGCATGCAACTTGGCAGTGGACAAATAACAGTGTTTGCTGTGATAACGAAGCTGATCTCTCCCTGTTGCCATACAGATGAAACTTGGTTTGCCAGTGGGTCTTATCTATCGCCTGCTCGAACACCTAACTGTAGTAACATGTTGTGTATTTAAATATTTTACATTCATTTTAAATTCGGAAAAGGTTCACGACCCACCAGGAGTGCAGCCGGAAATTTCTTGAAAAGAAGGGTGAAAAAAACATACCATTTTTGGATGAAAACATACAGTCATCCACTGGCTAATGATACACCGAAACTGAGAAATTGCAACCAGTAATTTTAAGTACAACATTCAGCTATAAAAACTATATGAGTATATCAGATAAATTCCATTCTATAATCCTACCAAGTTTTGGAATGTTTCAACAACATGTCATGAAGAAAGACCAAAATTACGGGTGTATCATCGGGTGGTGTGACTGTATATTGGCAATCTCCGAAAACAGTCTGTTTTGAAAACCTCACAGCAACACCAATACTGCTTCAATGTAGTATTGAGTGAGATATTAGCTGATCAAAAATGTATCAAATGATGGTGGTGTATCAATAGCCGGTGGATGACTGTACCTCATTTGGAAGGTGGTAGGGGGTTCTGAGAGCCTTAACTAAAAAAATCGACCCAGGTAATTTATAAATTCTCGGAGTCCCCTTGTCTGTAGCACTTCCATGGCTATTCGCTTGTTTTCAGGCCGCCGAGTTCTGGATATATGTTCTCCTGCCAACTAATTGACAGGTTTTTTTTCTTCTTGCTCAACTCAGATGGCTAGAATCTAGGTGACAGTCGTTAACTTTTCTAAAGAATGCTACAACGTGGCGATGCTGGCAATTCTCGCCAATTTTCGCCTGTTGAAAGGGTTGTGGCGAGAGCTGGCGAAATCCAAGAAAGAAATTGATCAAAGAGGGGTTGTAATCACCTAAAATACAGATATACAGTCGTCAGCGCTGGAGGCTAGCGAGTCTCATCATAATGGAATCAACGTTGTAAATCAATCCAAATCATTCTTTAGCTGCTAAAAAACAAGCGGCTCCAAGCGCGGGTGCGATCAAGAAATCCACGAGACGTCTCTCAGGGAAATGAGCGACCGGGACCCCAAAAATCTCCATGACACACGGAATGACAACAAGTGCCACTGCGTCCGCCCGGAGCTTTAAAAGGAGGGCAGGGGAATGGTAGAACAAAGTTCTCGCCAACACGATTAGCTAGGCAAAATTGGGTGTTAACAAAGATGTCGCAAGGCGATTGAAGGACTTTACAGCGACTGTGATCATTCCTCCCCTCCCGAAAACGAATCTACTATCTTTGAGTACTGGGCCACCATATTCATTGACGGTAACGATGACAACTTCATGATCGACGGTCAGCGTCGAAAATCACAGAGTCCCTCATTCTGAACCTACCAAAGATCGTCATCGCAATGTATGCAATGGCCGCCAGAATGCATGTGAGCTTTCCCCGTGATGTCAGAGACACTTGAACAACGTGGGGAGGCGCAATGAGAGGCTGTGACTCCTCATCCTGCTGGGGAACGGGATGCTTATCAGGCGAAGAGTCCTGGTGTCGGCGATGATGGAACTGGACGTAGAGGAGTCGAAGAAAGGCTACAGCAAAGAGGCCAGCAAGAGAAGCGAGTTGATCCATGGCCATGATGACTTCTGGAGGGGTTTGGGAGAGTTTGATTCAAAAAGCTCACAGCTTTACAACACGCTTTGTTGTTGATCATGAATGAATCCATGAGGTGCGAGCGATGCGAGCGGTGATTGCCATGTTCATAGTCCGAAAAGGCCTTGGGCGTTCAATTCATATCTGCATTGTCCA
>Ga0307507_10006645_pt1 | contig 17536 bp, 10 predicted proteins | sample 7_EM_MG_FD_207223 | JGI IMG/M metagenome (GOLD analysis project Ga0307507, IMG submission 207223) | Populus trichocarpa ectomycorrhiza microbial communities from riparian zone in the Pacific Northwest, United States - 7_EM | ecosystem: Host-associated > Plants > Roots > Unclassified | place...
CAATTGAGTCCTTGTGATCCCAGAAATTATTAAATGAAGTTATGAGATGAGATTAATGATGAGAAATGGATTGTGGATATTTCAATGACCAAATTTTTAAATAAAAATGGATTATTATTCTGATTTGTACCGAATTTAGGGTATACTTGAGGCAAGAATTCTTTCCGGTGTGAAAGCTATGTAACATCAAGGCATATGCTTGGAGAGATGGGTGGAAACGCACCATATTCCTATGAGGTTGCGAAATGCTTGCCCCAACAATTTGTATCTCCAAGATAGAGTTGCGAAATGCTTCACTTTGCTATTATTCTCTTCTTGAAATTGCACCTCTACAACTTGCCTGGTCCATCACCAAAACATGTGTAAGTAGAGAAATGTCAAAATCAATCAATGCTGACTAAGTCTTGGGTATATTTTTGCGGATAAAAAAAAACAGGTTTAAAAATATTATTTTTATTTGTTGTTTTTTTTTAAATAGATTTAAAAAAATATATGTTTAATTAAAACTATTGTCAAATGCATTTTTGCATGCAAAATAAATAAAAATGCAAGTGTTCATGAATGGGCTCGGTGCAAAAGATAAAAGTTATTTGACTGACTAAACAGTTTTTTCTTTGTGATTGGAAAAAAAAACAAAAGCTATCATAGCATCAAACAATCTTTTAACTTGATAGGGATTGTGGCAGAGCTTGTTTTTTAAAATGTTTTTGGTTTGGAAATGTATTAAAATAATATTTTTTATTTTTAATAGCAACACATCAAAACAATATAAAAAATAATAAAAATATTAACTTTGAAACTAAAAAAATCAAAAGTTTTTAAAAGTGTTATCTAACTACACAAACAAACAAGCTAAAAAGCTAGCAAGTGTCTTTATTGCATTCACTAATATTGTAGTTTTTTATGGTAAATGGTGATTAATAATTAAAAAAATAATTCTGCTATTATCTATTTATTAAGATTGAATTCGGTTAGTGTGATGTGACAGAATAAATATATATAAAAATATATTTTGCGGAAAAAATATAAATGAGGATATAAAATAAATGTTTTCGAAACAATTCCATAATGAATTTTCTTGTTTTCAAAACATAATATATACGTATAAAAAAAAACATTATCTAAGAATATCCGTTAACTTGAATTTTCTTAATAATTATCTCCTTTTTTTTTTAATAATACAACTTGATCGATGCATGCAGTTGGGCATATATAATTATTAATATATGCTTGCTTCTCTCCATTTGTTATTGAAACATGGAAATGATGGGTAAGTTCTCTGTGGGATAATTTAAAGAAAGTCTAGAGAATTTGCTACGATTGCATATATTTTCCAATTCTCTGTTCTGAAGTTGTGTGTTAAAGCAAGGATTTTTGCTGGAAAGAAGAATCAGGCAGAGAACATATTCTGATGGACAGCAATTTCAACACATTGGCCCATTTCAGTATTCTTCTCCTCCAAACACAAATAAATTCAGTTCAATTAGATTTCTCAATGGGATAGGAATTTCGTACTCAAAAGAGATGGAAATTGGTAGGTTGGAAATGCACCAGATCTTTGGCAAATTAGGCTGATTCTGGCTCTGCACCAGAAAAAAAAATATTATCATCAGACATCTTGTTCTTCGACTAGATGTCATTGTGAGAAGAAAGTAACGATTAGTGTCTTGAGTTAGATCCTCTTAACATTCTTGTTTGTTTTCGCATGACATCTTCCCGTCAGGTCGATTCGGAAGGTTGATATAGAAAACTCGTGATTTGAATCGTAAAATATATTGAATCGATAAAATTCAATTAATTTAACTAGATTTTTAATGATTTGATTGACTCAATTAATCTAAATTGGGTTAATTTTAAAGAATTTTAAAAAAATAAAATGACTCGACTGGATTTAATAACTCATGGACTAAATTATTTTTCAAGTTAATTTCCAGAATTATGATTAGAATTGCAGCCATTCTATGGTACGAAGCAATGAAATTCTCTCCACCCATACATGGTTATTAACAGCCATTGAATTTGATCTATGCCTGACACAAATCTAATGCTATCTGTAAACCCGTACGAATACATATTCTTTAAACTTTAAAGCAGTAAAAGGCTCAAAGCTTTGACAGAAATAACTCAAATAAAAAGAAATTATCTGCCCACTTGTGATCATGACACAAGCCATCTACGGTTGAAGAATGCCATCTGCCTACACAAAACCAAGTGGCTTCCCAGAAGAAGAGAAGTGATAAATGCTAACATATGTAGAGAAGGAGAAACATTCTTAGCTTCTTCTGTAGAGCTTCAAACGCACGCCCATCATGTTTCAATGGCGATTTGGGAGGTCAAAATTATCCAACGCCTTGTCTGTAAGTGCTCTAGTCCCATCAAGATTTTCTCTGCCATTGCTCTTATGCATGGTATCCATGCTTCTACTTACTAGGTGTTTTCCGTCATTTCCACTCGTTTGATAGACTGTGGAGCTCTTGGTACATATGGATTGTGAAGGATGTGAAAAGAGAATACGAAGAGCAATCTCGAAAATTGATGGCAAGTGTTTGTAGCTTTTTTTCAGAATATCTTGTTTAGTCTTTGCAGTTTTGCATCTTAGTTTCATTCGGTTTTTGTATTTTTTTTTTCTTACACAACAAAGTATAAGGAAGCATGGAGCCCAACTAAGTTTTTAACTCTCTTGGCTTGGCTTCCCAGAATGACACCAACTTAGCTTTACTATTAGTTCACTCGGTTTAATCTAGTCGATTCCCATCAGTTTCTTTTTCAAACTTAGCTCGGCTTGTATCTTTGGATCGATCAAGTCTCGGTTTGACTTAGCGAGCCGGGTTGATTTTAATAGCAATGATCTAGCTAGTTCGATTTGATTTTGATCAAAATCAAACTAGCTACTTAAAAGAGAATATAAATTGCCAATGTTCTTCTTCTTCGTTTTTTTTTTTTTTTTTTTACTTTGCATCATGCAGGTGTTGATAGCTTGGAAATAGACATGGACAAGCAAAAGGTGACTGTAAAAGGGTATGTCGACCAGAGAAAGGTCCTGAAGGTAGTGAGAAGAACAGGAAGAAGAGCAGAGTTTTGGCCATTTCCATATGACAGTGAATATTATCCATATGCATCCCAATACTTGGATGAAACTACGTACACGACATCGTATAATTATTACAGACATGGGTTCAATGAAAGTGTTCATGGATACTTCCCAGACCAAGCTTACTGCACCGTCCCTGATGATACAGTCCATCTTTTCAGTGATGACAATGTCCATGCATATTGTAGTATTATGTAAAGTGTCTTAATCACCTTGCTCTAATTAAATCACACTTAAATGTGAAGTATTTGAGCTTTTACAAACATACTTATAAAAAAGTGATCCGGGATTGACCCGGATAAGGATCGAGAAGATCCATCCAGGTTGATTTCCTGATTTTTTTTGTTTTTGTAAATAAGATCAAAACAATATCGTTTTAATAAAAAAAAAATCAATAAATCAAGGATTAGGTTTTAACCGGGTATTTTACTAGATTAAATTGGATCAATACTTTAATTTATTTATTTTTTATTCTGAACTAGTCGAAGTCCCGGGTAGTTAGGTATCAAGTTTATAATAATAAATAGAAATAGTTAAAACTAATGAGAGATTTTTTAATGTATCATTTAAACTTGAATATAAAACAGCCAACTTTGTGTTTTGTTTGATGTTTTGTTATTATTTTTATTAGTAAATGCTTTTGTATATAGAGATTGACTATATCTTCTTAATTCAGTGTAGATGAAAAAAATTCTTTTATGATTATAAATTGATTTTTTTTAGCTATCTTATCATATCAGTTTAACTTTATTATTTAGATTCAAGTTACTTTCTTTATTTATTCATTTATTTTTATTTATTTATCGGGTGGGATTGACCATGTTTATCATAGTATAAAGAGTTGACCTAAAAAATTTATAATTTGAAATTTAATTTAAATTAAGTTTCAATCTAAACTATAAAAATATTAAATCGACCGAACTCGGTTATTCTAAAACTTGGAGTTTTATATACCTCTTAATTATAGTTGTTGAACTCGGCACAATTCAATGAATTGATCCAAGAAGTCTCGGACTTAAATTTAATCTAGATGAAGTTTTTATTTTTTAACCAATAATAGTATTGATTTGATAAAATCTGATTGACTTGTTCAAGTTTTTTTTTATTAGATTGATAGCCAATCATGCTCCAAATCTAATAGAATCAACATAAAAAAAACATCATGGTTTAAAATAAAAATGCTTGACCTAGTTTGACTTTGTGATTCATGAGTTGACTGGTAATTGAGTGATATATGTTCCTAACCATTGAACAAAATAAAAGGTTGTTAAATAATCATTAAGGGATCAACTTATAATTTATAAGACTATAAGGACCAAATTACAACTACGTCAAAAACAGAAACTAACTCCCACGAGAACAGAAGATCTTGCCGAAGAAGAGGACACAAAAATGCCACGACTGTCTGCAACAATCTCTTTCTCTCCTCTTCTTTAATTCTCAAATACACCGACAACCTCAAAAAAATCCAGAAACAAATTCAAGCATGGATTACTACAAGGTCTTAGGTATAAACAGAACCGCAACAAAAGAAGAAATAAAAGAAGCATATCGAAGATTAGCGTTAGAACTCCACCCAGACAAACACGCACGATCATCAAATCCTGTAAGAGAGAAAGCCACCCTCAAATTCAAACAAGTCTCTGAAGCTTACGAAATTCTTAGAAACGATAAAAAACGTGCTGATTACAACTTTCGGTCCTCTTATTCTTCTTCTAATAATCACACGGGAAGGAATTATTATAGTAATAAAAGTTATTATAATCGTGGGGGCTATGGATATTATCATAATTATGATAATAATGATTATGATTCGAGGTTTAATAGGTATAGAAATTCTGGGTGGAGCTCAAAATTGGAGAATTTGATCAAGTTCATGACCACTCGTGCGTTTCTTCTCAATGCAGCTTTTGCCTGGTATGTTTGTTTTGATGTTGTTTCTGTATTTCTGGAGTGATTTTTTTTTTTTGAGTTTTTTTTCGTGGGTTTTTTTTTTTTTAATTTTCTGTGCTTGTTATTGTTTTTTTGGTTCAAAGTTGGGATCTTTTGATTGGCAGTGATGCTTATCGAACTGGGCTGGAAGTAAAATCTGGACTAGAAAGTTTGAGTTTAGGGCATGCTAGGGTTTTATATCTTGTACTTGGTCAATTATGATGCATTTGTACTTGTTTGATCAGTCTGTTTCTGCATTTTTATGTAGAGATTAAGGTGGTATTTTTTTAATCTTTTTTGCAGTGCCTTACTTGGTGGGTCCGTGGTGGTGGATATGGGAAAGGAAGCACTGTGGAATATGCACAATTCAGGGGTATGCTATTGCTTCTTGTTATGGTGTTAATCATATTGGTGTGTTTTCAGTTGCTGTTATTGATTGATCATGTAGAGAATTCAAGGCTGTTCCCATCGATTTCTTGTTACTTTCTCCATTGCCTTTCATATAGTAGCTTCGGTTTTACTTTATGACAAGGTATTCCATGTACTAACTGCTTTTAACAGGCTGTTGCTAGGATTTATCTAGCGGTTATGACAACGGTTTCCCATCATAATGTGGAATTAAATGGCCTTAGTTATAAACAGTCTACCTGTTGATTTGAACCAATGCTTCCAAAATAATGTAATTTGTCATGCTCCTATAGCAAATCATATGTAACTGGAGTTTGGAAACCCTACTCAGGCAGGGGCCTAGTGCATCAAAGCTTCAAAATGCTGTTCTCAATATGCATGCCGTAAGTTAAATATATTAGTGAGATTGGCTTTGTTGTAGTATGACAGATAGACTGGAAGCATACCAATTTTCATGTTTTGTGTGAGACAGCAAAGTTTTCGATTGTAATGTATTTCTGTGGTCTGGTCTCTATTGAAACAGAGAAAAGAATCTGTTACATATATAGTTGATAAAAGAGCAAAAGAAGCCATGAGACCTTTTGTATATATCCAACGATGTATAGCTGTTGAAATATATCAAAAACTGTTTGAATTTGTATGCAGAAATCATTTGAGGATGCCGTGGAATCTATCAAGAAAGCCAGAGCACATAGAGATGAGGATGAGGATGAGGCTTGATAGCCAAGAGGACCGACCATATTCTTTGATTTCTACTAATGAAACCAGAAACTTTTCTTGCATGATTGGAGAACCAAGTACTAGAGCATGGGATTCGAAGACTTGTCCTCAACCGTAATATATCTCCAGACTTTAGTGAATATCACATTTTTTTCATCATTGAAAGATCCATAGATCTTCTATTGGCCCTTATTCTGTACAGGAGATGCTTCAAATACATCCCAGGGGATTTTGTAAATACCCCTTTCCAGATCAGGATTTGTAAACAGAGTTGTACTTGTGTGACTGGTATCCAGCCCTTGATGTTATAAATGCTTAAAATAATCCTCGTTGTTTTGGTTCTTCACCACTGTATTTGACAAGGGCTGGTTTGAAACTTTGAAAGCCATAGATTTATCTATCCTTGAGTTATTTTTGCAGTCAGACAATTACAAACTACAAAAAACATCAATACATGCTGTTAGACAAACATCCACACTTTCTTATTCAACATTGCAATAGTTTGACTCAGAAATGTACATGTCCGCTGCGCACAAACCTGAGCATAAATCACAGAAATGGCTCAGAGTACTTTATTTTTCTTTCTTTAATGAAGATACAAAGTTCATTAAATCAAAGCACCTTCAACTCAGATGTCTCTAATTTATTAAAGTATGGTGAAACACTCGGAGAACTCTGGGTTGTACAAATGCTTAATGGGGGGCTCTTCCGGTGATCCATTCCGATGAGCTCTGAAGCATAGAAGATGATGTCCAATCATCAACCACTAGGATAATCTTTTTATCATTTAAAAGTTTTGTTTCATGAGGTCTCATGGTACATCAATTACTCAAACTGTTTACTGCTGCCAACCATATTGTTGGTTGCGGTTTCCACCCATCATGTTCGAACCACGACCAGCACCAGAACCACCATAAGGTGGACCACCTTGAGGATAATTTGGACCACCAACTCCATAGCCACTACCCCCTCCACTCCCATGTGGAGGTGCACCAGGCATACTACTTGAGCCATACGGTGGAGCTCGCCCCTGTGGAGGATATGGCCCACTACCATAACCACCGCTACCTTGACCACCACGATTAGGGTGGTTGTATCCCCCGCTTGTTCCACTTGGGGGGTATCTGCCTGGTCCGCCAGCAGGTCCTCGAGGCTTCCCATAATGGTGGCTAGGCCCAGCAGCAACCGGGGGCTGAGAACTATGCAAGGGCTGATTAGGGCCTGAACGCATTTGTGGATGTGCCTGCCCAGACTGTTGAGTGGGGGGAAGCCGACCATGCTGCTGCTGGTGCTGCAGTTTCTGACGCTTAGCATTTTCTTCATGCTGCCTTAGTTGCTGACGTTTTTTCTTAGTCTGAAACTCATGTGATGCTTCATATTTCGGCAAACTGAATCACCAAATGAAAACTTGTCAAGGATATATAAACCAAGGAATAGAGATCTCAAGGAATTAGATCGAAAGGTTACAGAAGTATGAACAAACCTTTTGGGGTTGCAAGGTAATGGATCAGTCCAGAAATACTCAGCATCAAGTGCATCCTTGGCAGATATTCTCTGTCATAACAAGCATAAATGGCAAGTATAAACAATACAGGACAGCATAGACTAAGGATCAGTTATGGATCAAGGAAAAAAAATTATATGCTGCAAATGAACAATTGATTTTAAACAATAACAGAAGATTCTAGGGGCTAGTTTGCCCAAATTATGATTAGGTTTTTTTGAGGTTCAAGGACATGGATGTTAAGAATTTCAAGTTAATAATTGTTTGCTTCTTATCGAGTCCGAGAAGGGTCCCTCCAAGTAGGATGTGTGAGCTATCGGGGTGTAGCAAATTCTTCTCCCAGTATTAGCAAGTTAATTATGGTATTCATTAAGAAACCCACCAGCAAGTTAATTAAGAACTGTGCGTCTGTGCCTGATTACTCTAGGTTGAAGGTTTCAAGTTCTAACCCCCAGGGTGTCCTAAGGAGACAGTTAATAGGTTGCAAAGCAACACTTAATAAAGACATAAAATGCAAGTGCAGCAAGTTGAATACATGGAATGCAAGTCCAAAGAAACTAAATTCACAAGCTTAACTAATTCAAAAAACTAAATTGATGTGTTCTACCAAATGTGTACCTTACTTCTGGTTTTAAGGGGTAAAACTCACGACGTCAGAGTATGACATCACAACAATCTCTTGGCAGAGATAAAAAGGTTTGGGGCCAGTTGATGATACTCAGGGAATCTCACAGTTTTTATCTGCTCAGTATTCTACATATGGGTTTCTTAGATGGGTGAAGCTAAGATCTTAAAAAAAAATGTTTGCTTAACTTGATCCAACAGGCTATTTTGGAAAAAGGTTTAAAAAAGTAAATTATGCTTCTGCACTAACATTGGGGAATTTCAATCTATTGCACACTGCTCATGGTGTAACTTCTAAGAAGAAATACACTCCAAACTGATTTTCACATTATCAAACCAATTAATTCACAAAAAAATTGACATAATCAGACTCGAGTTATTACAAGTAAACAAAAAAGGATACCTCAGAGGGATCAAGAGTCAGCATTTTCTCCAATAACTCCAAAGCATTACGGTCAAAACTATAACAGAAAAACACAACACCAAAAAAACAGAGAAAAGGTTATGGGACAGTAGTTATCAAAGCCCAAATTTATGTCATAATGAGAAAACATTGTAGCATCTACAAATACAAGTTTGTGCTTACTGTCTGAAAACCTCTCTTAGACGCCTCTTCATTGGCCTTGTTGGCTTGAGATTGTTGTACCAAGGAATCTTGGAAACTCCAGGCCAATTAAACTCATCAGGGGCTCCACATAGCTCAAAAATCTTATTTAGTTGTTCTGGCTGCAACAATAACAGAGAAAAACTCGTGAAATTGGTTTCAAGCAAGCAAATTTTTTGATATGATGATCAACTAAATAGCAATCAGAAGCCCATTCCTTTCATTAGATTATTCATCATCTTGATGGGGTTTATCAAAGAAGTTCCAAATTAGAGAACTGCCAAAGCAAACTTAATTTCTATTCTTTTGAGGAAACCCAATAAGTTATGGAAATCCCAATAAATGATGGCAGGAAACTCTTGAATGACTTTGATCTCAAGGACAGACATGTTACGAATTCAAACCAAAGGTGGCTCCAGAAAGTTGTGAGTATGTCCATATTGCAATGGGTCAGCATATAATCATATGATTAACCTGTTAAGTCCACAGAAATTATGGCCAGTATACCCCCCTCTCCTTTTTTCCAATAGCTATTAAAAGGAAGAAGCTACATATATACAACACATGGAGAATAGGAAGTCCTTCATAAATAGAGGAACAAAACAATTAATGATGGCAAGGTTACTTACTTCATCTTTTCCAGGGAAAATTGGTTTCCCATGGAGAAGTTCAGCAAAAATACAACCAACAGACCACATATCAACAGCTGGACCATACTTTGTTGTCCCAAGCAGCAACTCTGGGGGTCTGCGCAAAATGAAAATAACTGGTTCTCCTTCAAATTATCTTTTATCATTCTCCCCTTGCTAGGTGGAAAGCCACAGTTCATGGTCTTAGAGTAAAAATGAAGTATGTCTAATAAAACCAAAGCTCTCCATTTAAGGGGCTACAATTATCACCTGTACCATAAAGTAATAACGCGATTTGTAAGATTTGCATTGTGATCATTTGAGAATGACCGAGCAAGCCCAAAATCTGCCAGCTTCAAATTACCCTCATTGTCTATGAGCAGATTAGAACCTGCAGCAATGATGCAGTTCAGTTAATCAATGCTCCATGAGATGGAAAACAAGATCTAATGGTAAAATACTTTATTTCTTAATAACCTTTTATATCACGATGAAGTACTTGATTCACATGACAATAGTGAAGCCCCGTCAAAAGTTGCCTCATGTAGCACTTCAAGAAAAAGAAGTGAGAACCGTGTAGAAGAGGATAAACCAGGAGCCGTGGGAACAATGTCAAGTATCATATGCTCAGTGATTAGAAATAAAGAGATTCCTTCATTTCTACTTCTAACAATACCTTAATTTGGGGAACTGAAAACCTCATCCCAGGACGATCAGCGAGACCAGTCAAATCATGATCCATGTATTCAAAAACCATGTAGATCCCACCTTTATACTTGTTACCATCTGCAATCGCACACAACACTGTGGTCATAAATCAATTACCTCCAAATATGACAACCATTAAAAAAATCCCTTTTATAACCAAATACAAGCAAAACACGCACGTGGGCGTGCACGCGGGCATGCATGCATCAGCGTGGATATCTTAAACAGAGATCAATTCAAAATTTGAAAGGCTAAATTTACAGAAGCAAAGTAGAGAACTTGCCTGGTCTCCCCTGCTCATCCCTCTCTGGACCTGGAAAAAACAATCACAAGCATTTCAGTTATCAAACACGTAAAAATACCTATATTATTTCTATAAATAAGAAAACATGGCAAGCACAATTGAATAAGAATATTTCAACTTTCAACCTGGAGAAGTCACAATCTCTTTCAAGTTAATCACATTCTCGTGATGTAATTTCTTTAAAATCTTGATCTCCCTTATTGCTGTTATAGGAAACTACACAAGAACACAACCTTTATTTTAGCAACCAAACACATTTAAAACAAAAACAAAGTAACATAAACAAGAGTGTGAAACAAAAAAAAACAGAAAGTTACCCCTTCTCTCTCATTGTCCATTCTTATTTTCTTCAAAGCAACAATTTCACCTGTCTTTATTTCTCTTGCCATATACACTTGCCTACATACAATAAATAAATAAATAAAAACCCAATTGTAAGCAAGTTTTGATCTTTCCTTGACAGAAATTAGTAAGGAAAAAAACCCATAATTAATCATAAAAAAAAGCTAAAAATCAACAGGAAAGCTTAAAAAACACAGAGACAAAGAGAAATCAGTGAAAACTGACTGACTGACCCATAAGTGCCTTCACCAATTTGTTCTAATTTTTCAAAACAATCTACACTTCTAGATCCCCATGATGGTGATTCGTTTAAATTCAGCTGCCCAGGAGCTGCTATTGCCATCCTTCTTCTTCTCTCTTGTTTTTTTTTTCTCACTTTGTATTCTCGCTTGCTGACTGCTGTCACCAATTAAGCCCACAAACAAACTCAACTCAACGAATGACAATCCGCCGTCGCCGGAGGTGGTTGCTGCGTTAGCTGTCGTGAGAGAATTGAAGATTTGTTGACGAAGAAACAGAGACTCTCCTCTTTATGGATTTTTTTTTTGGCTTGTAAGAGGAAGGTAATAGTAACGATGCTTCTCAAAAAGGAAACACGGAAAAGAAATTGCTGGATTTTGCAAGGAAAAAGCGTTTGGGCCTGTTGGGGTTTTGTTATGCGAACCAAATTGAAAATTGTGGCCCTTGTAGTGTAGCATAGAGTGCATTTTGACCCATAAAGTTTGAGAAATATTCCACTTTGGGCTTGCTGTACTATTCAGCAGGCTAACCCTAGTCGACCCTAACATAGGCTAGGTGTCCTAAAAAACCAATTTCACCTAGTTCATCGGTTAAAAATATTTGATTTTTAAATAAATTCAAAATAATATTATTTTAATTTTTTAAATAAAAATTAATTAATTCAGGTTAATTCAAATTAAATTTTCCAACTTATAACCAAGATTTTATGCAAGATCAACCATCATATCAAAGTTTACTACTATCAACTTAGAGTTCTCAAAAGATTTCAATATGGCAATTAATTGTTTATAAATTGGTAGTGAAAATCAGCATAATGGTGATTTTTTTTCTTGTGATCGACTTTCATATTACCATATAATTTTTATTTTGAAACTTTTTAGTGTTAATTTTATGGATTTTCACATATTTAATATAGTTTGGAGAAATTTTTCAAAGAAAAATATTTTTTTTACTATGATAAAAAAAAAATTCCTTAGAATAAGTGAAAAAATTTTAAAAGAAAAAATTGTTTTTGAAAAAAATGTATATTTTGCTACAATTCATGCAAGTTGCATCATGTATCAGTTTTTATTACAAAAAATTACTCATAACTTCTTATAGTCCAGTCAAAATTATACTTACTTATCGAGTTTTGAAAAATTATAGTTTATATCTTAAATTTTATACACTTGTTAACATTTAAGTTATTTATAAAAAAATCAACAAAAATTATCTGATTATTTACAAGTTTGTCACTATTTTTTATTTAATAGTTAAAATGCCCTTATACTGAATATTATGTTGAAAAAGTGTATTCTAAATAAAGAAAGGGAAGGGTTAGGAATTTACCTAAAATACTAAATGGTATGGGTGTTTTATTGTAACTCAATTTACAGTAAAATATGTCTTAAACTACAATAAAATTATTTTCTTGCCCTTTGGTCCAAAAGAATTAAGCCTTTTAGGTGGGGGTGTTGATGTTTTTTTTTTGTTTTTTTTATACGGTAAAAATACTTTTTCACCTCTAAAATCAACAAAATATAGAACTCTTGATCAAAGGCTTTATTGATTTTGCATAAGTTTCTTAACAATAAAAATATGTATTTGCCCCTAGAGTCAAAAAATTATTAGGCTGCTAGATAATGATGTTTTGGGGTTTCAAAATTTAATGTATAGTGTAATTATATCTTTAACATTAGAAGAGACAAAACACAAGCTTAGTATTTTGGGGTATTTTTATACTTTTATGTAAGTATTTTATGTAATTATCGGGGTTATGGAGGGCCTTTTTGGTATTTTTCTTATTTTTTATGCTGAAAGTTGATGGAGAATGCTCGATATACCCCAACGCGTGAGTAGCGTCCGCGCCATTTAGAAGGCGCGTGTAATGCCACCCGGTGGACGTCATGTTTTAGTTTTTTTTAATATTGATCTTGTGATTATCTTCAAGTTTTTTCTATAAGTTTATCCCGTCCTCATGACTTAGGTCACGATTCTTGCATATTTTTTTATGCGCGCGGATTTATTTAGTCAGATTTATTTGTATTTATCTTTTAAATCATAAATTTTTTAGAGCGTAGATTTATATTTTATTTATTTAAATAAATAAGTTAAGCAAACATAATCGGATATAAATTTTATTTTTTACTATGAAATATTTTGATCAAACTTACATAACTTTTTCAATTTATCTTTTAAATTTTTTAATTTAAAAAAAAAACACATATAAACAACTTGTATACCTAATATTTTTTTTTAAAAAAAAAATTATAACACGCGGGTTTAAATTGTGAGTCGATAATTATTGAGAGACTTGAGTGAGCAGTGCAGCAGAGAAAAATGGGGAGGGAGACAATAGCAAAAGCATTTCTTGAAAACGAAGCTTTCTCTCTCTCTCTCCGAGGCGGGCATCGATATCAATCCGAAACCAAACTTTATTGTCTGCCTATAAAAATTGATTAAAACCCATAAAAATTCTATTGTTTGTAAAGTAGGCCCTCTATTAGCTAGAAACTAACTATAAGCAGTCAAATTATGAAACATTTTTAAAATAATACTTTAAATTGAAAAACTAAAACATAGAGGTTCAAGTAAAATATTTATAAGACTACAGGGGTCAACATGTACTTTACCCATAGCTGTTTATTTTCCCGTGCAGTTTGCAAGAAAACAGTTCAAAGGCAGGATGGATTCCTTGTCTTCTTCGCTTGAAGGCTGTGGCTCAACTGAAACACTGGTAAGTCTCAAATCCCAGAAAAGTTTAGCAACAAATTTGGTTGTTTGATACTGTTTTATAAGCAAAAGGGTCTTCTTTTTTTGTTATGTAGTTTCTTCCCAGTGAACATCATCATTTATTTTTTATTTTGCAGGTGGAAGACAAGGAACTCAACTTTGCTCAACTAGAGGAGATAGACATGGTATGCTTTGTTAGTTTATCATGTATCTATGTAATTTTTTTCTGGGATTTGTTTGTTTTAGACAATTGCTTAGGATTTGCTGTTCATTTGACTTGCTTTACTATGTTTTGTTATTTTAAGATTAGAGCTTTAGTTGAAATGAAAAATTTGATAAACACAGGGAAGTGTGATTTTTGGTGAAGTTTATGTTGGTTGTAAGTTACTAGTAGTAATAGTTTCCAAAAGTTTTGAACTTGGTTCTTCTTTGTCATATTGCTAGAGAATGAGAGATTATCGTAGAGTTTAATGTACAACATAGGAAAAGGTAATCAAGGAGTTGTTTCTACCTCAAATGATTCATTTGAATGGTTGGACAGTATCAGATACGTTAATGTTTAGGTCATTTGTCTGATTATATGCTTTGGGATGGGGACATGAATTATTGAAAAAGAATGATAAACCAAGCTGTTTTGAAGCTTTTGGCCAACTGGATCAGGAAGTAGTAAACAATTCTTACATAAATTTGTGTGGAATTGGCTCATGCAACCGTGGAATTCTAGTGTCGGGAAGTTGGATTCTTTGATGATGGACCATGAAAAAGAAGTGGCTTCAGTCTGGCTTATATGCTAACTGATATTCTTATAAGAGCAAGATGTTGTCGTGAACCATGCGAAGAATGTATTTCATTTCTGCTGCTCGTGACAGCATTTTCTTGTTAACAGAAAACTGAAGCAGTTGCTGGAAGATCTGTTGACAATGTCCATGGGAAAACTGGTGCTGTTCAACGAGATAGAGTGGGATCAGACAAGGAGGCTTGCGGCCATGGTACTTTAACAGAAGACCAAGAATATATCAAGGAAATAAAGGAGTTGCATGCATACCTTGACATGGTAAGTTTTTGCTCTCTATAACCATATATAGCATGCACATAAATAATACCAAATGTTTTTTTTTTTAATTTTTTTTGGATCAGTCATCAGTGCTGTCATTTAGATCCAATTATCAGAATTTTTTTAAATCTGAATGCGATTATTGTTCGTGATTTTGTGTCTTTCTATTGTTTGTTCAATGTTCGGTTTGGATGTGCATCTCTTCTCAGGTGAAAACAATGGTGAGACCAGGTTGCTCCCCTGAGGTGCTGAAAATTGCTTTGAATTCCATGTCAACACTTTTCAACACCCTCACCTTTGTGTCTTCCGTGACAAGACCCCATGCATCCCTTTGAACCGATTTTTAATGGTTTGGCTGCATCATACACAGAACAAAAATCTGTCAGCGTGCCTTGGAATGTGTGGCCAGGAACTGAGGAAAGTTTGGATTGTGTTATACCTACCTGTTTTTTTTTTATCACGGTACTCTACCCGTTATATGAAGTCAATAGAGAGGTATGTCTAATATTGAAGTACTTATTGTTTTCTTCCTGGTTCTGGATATGCTATAAAACAGTGACGAAGATGGCCAAGCTGCAATACCAAACTAGTTGGGGACAAGCTGGAAAATCTTGTAAATCGTGGCAGTGGAAAAGGGTGTAGGATTCAGGGATGCCTTGCTGATTGAATTTGTAGGTCATCTGTAACTAATAAAATGAACACATTGGGTTTTTATGCTCCTTTTAATGATGAATCACAAATTGTTATGTAATCAAACTTTCTTCATCCAAAAAGTTGAAAATCCGTGCTGAGCATGTTACTTTAATATTGGCATTGCATATTGAAAATGACCTGGACTGGAGTGCAACAGAAACATGCATTTCAGAGTCTGTTTTGGCTTTTTAAGATTGGAAAGCAAATACCATTACTTTTATTCTTAGTTTATTGCCAAGCGAAACTATAAGATACAAAAAAGATAATCTGGCCTTCCATTTTGGAGAACTAGAAGACTGCCTGCCATCCTTTATTATGGATACTATATGTCAATTGAGGGAGTTTTCAATGTCAATCACAAATCGATACTTGACATCTTTCTTGATTAGCCTCTCAAGAGCTTCATTTGCATATTGAATTGGAATTACTTCTACTTCGGGGTAGATTTTGTGGGCACCGCAAAAGTCCAGCATTTCTTGAGTTTGTTTGGTACCGCCTGTTGCACTTCCGGTAAGGGTTCTCATACCTGTGACAGTCAGACAATTCAATACCAGCTTAATGAAATGAGTACTGATGGGATCTTGATGAAGCTTTTCTTGCCTTCCTTACTCATTTAAATCACATTACCTAAAATAAGGTTTAAAGGAGCGAGCTTGATTTCACTTGGAGCTCCCACCAAAACTAGGATTCCAGCGGTCTTCAAAATTGACATGTATGGGTCAAATGGATGATCCCCTGAGGCTGTATCGATGATGAAGTCCAAGGATTTGTCTAGTGCCTGAATACACCACAAAAACTAAACCTAGTCAATTTCTTGTCTTGATACTTGAATCCCCGAAAATTCATTGAGCTTCCTTACCTTCATTTGTTCACTGTCAGATGAGACCACGAAGTTGTCTGCCCCAAGCAAATTCAAGGCTTCTTCCTTTTTGCCCATGCTTGTGCTGAAAACTGTGACATTAAGCCCAAAAGCCTTTCCAAACTTCACAGCCAAGTGACCAAGACCACCTAGTCCAATCACCCCTAGAGATTTTCCAGGTTGGTTCATCTTATGCCGAATCATAGGAGCGCAGACTGTTATCCCAGCACACAGTAAAGGTGCTGCTAAGGATAATGGGTAATCCTCAGGTATTTTGTAGCAGTATCTGTTGTTCAACAAGAAAGTTATTATATTTCTTTTTAACACCAGAAACTTGCTCAGTGGCCTTGAATCAAGTTACACATACCTTTTATGAACAACAATGAAACTGGAATATCCTCCTCTTGTCACGGTGCCATCCACATCTAACCCATTAAAGGTGAAAACTACTCCATTTGAACAATGAATTTCAAGCTCATCGTTGCAATACTCACAATCTCTGCACGAGTTGACATATGCTCCCACCCCAACATGGTCTCCAACTTTGAAGCTTTGAACTTCAGATCCAACTTCTTGTACAGTTCCAACAATCTCATGGCTATGCAAAACACAAACATGATAACAACATTGATACAGGGTACCTATGAGCACTTTTTTTTTTATGACAAATGAGACAGATCTTTCCTGATGATGGCATACCCGGGCACTACAGGATATATTGCCTTTCCAAATGTTCCGCTGGTATAAGCTACATCAGCATAACAAATCCCACAGTGTGTTATTTTCAGTGAAACATCATCTTTCCCAACAGCCCTGCAGAACTTTCCAAGAATTTATTAGTTGAATATTTCAAAATTTAATTTGGAATATAGTAATTATCATCTTGACACAAACGGAAACAATATAAGAAGTATAGCAGGCACAAAAAGACAGAATTCTGCCGAAAACTCTCAACCACGAAAACTCTAATTCCAATTATTAAAGCACTTCTTGTCGCTCATATACTAGGAAAAACATCGCGAACAAAGGCTGTAAAAAGAACTAAAAGATTCTAAACTAAATAGAAAAAAGAATCCTAAATTAATTAGGAAAATATGAGAAATCTTAAACCG
>Ga0307507_10006646_pt1 | contig 17536 bp, 12 predicted proteins | sample 7_EM_MG_FD_207223 | JGI IMG/M metagenome (GOLD analysis project Ga0307507, IMG submission 207223) | Populus trichocarpa ectomycorrhiza microbial communities from riparian zone in the Pacific Northwest, United States - 7_EM | ecosystem: Host-associated > Plants > Roots > Unclassified | place...
GATGGACCATACTCAAAGATAAAGGGATGTCAGGTGACCATTTTGGTGCATGTATTGTCAATTTTGGTGGACATATGAGGCATCAAATGCACCTTAAAAGTAGCTCCCTAAGCTGTCATTTTCGGACAAAATCGAGGAAGACAATGAATAGTGACGAGACGACGCGTCGTCTGGTCCTCTCTGTTTTTTTTTAAATTAAAAACGGCGTCGTTTTGGTCTGAATTATGGATTTTTTGTCGATCTTCAATTTAGTCCTCCCACTTTCGATTTAATGCAATGGTATTTCTAATTGACCCTAAACTTTCGATTTAATGTGATTAAGCCCCTGATGAACTTCAATGGGAACCCCGAAGTTACGCGCCTGGTGCGATTTGGTCCTTGGTCTCGGATTTATGCAATTTAACCCCTAATTGACCATTAAACTTTCAATTTCAACCCTGTATTTCGTTAATTAAGCCCCTTTAGTTTGGCCCCATTTGCAGATGAGTCCTTGGCTGCGAATTTTGTTAATTTAACTCCTAATTGACCCTAAAACTTCAAAATTCTTGCGATTTTGCCACTGATTTCAATCAATTAACTTGGTAAAAATTAAATTTGATCTCTTAAAATTCCAATCTTCTCAATTACGCCCAAATTAGGCCCCCAAACTTAATGTTTTACCCAATAAACCCCAAATAAAATTAATTTGACTCATTTAAAGTATAATTAAGTTCTTGCACTTAATTAAATCCTTCAATTGGACCCAAATTAATTCTTAAACATAATTAAAATTTAATTTGGCCCATGATTAAATGAAATTGGCCTGTTAAAAATTTAATTATATCCTTGAACTTGATTTTTATGCAAATTCATCCAATAATCATTCAATTTGGCCTTGAATTTGCATTTTTCTCCATTTTTTTGGCATAATAGGGTACAATTATTTCCTCTAAAATTAATGCTTAATTTCCTAGCCTGCTTTCTTCACGTTGCCAGCCTTTATTTTATTTTTTTTATTTATTTATTTTGAAAAAAGTGAATTTTAGGGAATAACCTAGAATTGGGTATGACAGTTGCCCCCTCTTTACAATGTTTACGATAAAAAGTCTCGTAAGACACTTTAGATTGTAAGCATTGTAAAGAAAAAAAAGAATGAGAGATGATGGACTCATCATATTGAGAAATGATGAATCCTTTTGAGGGCTAAAAAGTGCACTTAGAGTAAAAACTGGAAGATTTTTCTTTTGAAAATTTAAAGATTTTGAAGTGGTCGAATTGTCATGGGTGACCTATCTAGAGAAAATAAAAAAATAATTTAAGGTGGTCTTATTGTAATGGGTGACCTACCCAGGTGAAAAACAGAGATTTTTCAAAATTGTGAAAAATGCAGAGATTTTTCAAAATGGTAATAAATGCATAGATTTTTTCAAAGTGGTCTTATTGTAATGGGCGACCTGCCCAAATGAAAGGTTTTGAAGGTTGTGAAGATTTTTCAAAGTGGTCTTGTTGTAATGAGCAACCTGCCCAGGTGAAAAACACAAATTTTTCAATGAGGTGAAAAATACGAAGATTTTTCAAAGTGGTCTTGTTGTAATAGGCGACCTGCCCAGATGAAAAACACACAAATTTTTCAAAGAGGTGAAAAATACAAAGATTTTTCAAAGTGGTGAGAAATGCAAAGATTTCTCAAAATTGTTTTATTGTAATGGGCAACCGACCTAGATGAAAGATTGTCAAGGTGGTGAGAAATACAAAGATTTCTCAAAATGGTTTCATTGCAATGGGCCATTGGCCCAGATGGATGATTTTGGAGGGGGTGAGAATTATGAGGATTTCTCAAAATGGTTTCATTGTAATGGGCAACCGGCCCAGATGGAAGATGAATAGAGTTTTCGAAGAGGTCTGATTGTGATGGGTGACATGCCCAAGTGAAATAAAATTAAATAAACTAAAATGTTTTGAAGAGAAGACATGATAGGGCTAGAAGGCACACTATTCAAGAGACGGGAGCTCAAAGAAGCATTCGAAAAGAGATTTGACTCAAAGGGGAACGAGGGCTGAAAAGCGCACTCGAAAAGATGTAGGATTAGAAAACACACTACACAAGAGATGAGGGCTCAAAGGCGCACTCGAAAGGAGGTATGGTTAGAAAACGCACTATCCGAGGGGTGAAGGCTCGAAGGGGCACTCGAAAGGAGGATAGGGCTGGAAAGCACAATATCGAGAGTTGAGGGCTCAAGGGTGCACTTAAAATGAGGTAGGGTTATAAGGCGCGCCGACTGGGATGGTTGATGGCTCGAAGGCACCCTCAAAGAGAAGGAAGATAGGGCTAGAAAGCACACTATCTGAATGATGAGGGCTCAAAAGCCGCTCAAAAAGAGGTGATGGGAAGACACTGATATGTCAAGGATGAAAGTAATGCATCATGATCAATATACATGTATACTTACCTGAGAAATATAGGTCCCCTTTTCTTCATGGAGTTTTCCTTTTCTCAAAAGTTTGAGTCTCTAATAGTAAGTTTTGATGGCTCTTTCCGCTCTTGCTTACTCGAGTTACATCTTGTGATCTTGACTTCTAGGAGGGATATGACATCAACATAGATCTTATCCCACAAACCTTTATCTGAAGAGGTTGCCAACTCAGCCCAACATTTTCTACTTTCTTAGAAGGGGAATCATGGAGTCAGCCTTATGTGTTTTGGTGGACTGCCTTCCAGTTTGATCATGTCTCCAAGTATTCAATTTGGGTTTTCCTTTGGGATGAGGCTATGTGGAAGAAGATTCGGTTATTTACAAGGAGTTGTTTTCATGAAGAATTTTTGGAATTTCAAAGCTATTCCGAAAATTCATTTTGATGTTTATTCAAAACAAACATGTTCTGAAAAATTCAAGCGATTATCATGGATAGGTTTGCATGAGTGTTGAAAACTTTTGTTTTGCTTTTGGTGAAGTGAAGTGATGTTTGATTGGTCAAAGCTGTTCCAGATCCAATCTGAGGGTTTTAAAGAATCCGTTTTCAAAGTATTCATTTTGCTTGCATAAATAATGACTTGTTTTGCATGGGAAAACAATGTCTACTGATCCAGAATGCCTGCCTTTGATCAGAAAAGGCTTGATTGGGCACGTAATGTAGGCTTTGGCTCTTGGCTATGAAGAAAATGATATTTATAGGCTCAAAAGGTGTTTAAGGGACTTTAAGACTAAGTATCACTAGTGCTTATATCCCAAACTTTGTTTTGGTCAATGAATTTCTGAACCTTGGAATTAATTTGCAAAATGGTCCACGGTGCCCCCCATTGTTGGGCATTTTCTTCTTTTGGTTTTGAGCATCATTATATTAGTGATTTTTGTGGCACGCTCAAATCTTTTTGGAACTCTTTCATGCCCCCCAGCTTTATTTGAGCACTTTTGATTATTAAGGATTTTCTTTCATGCCCCCACTGATGTTTGGGCACTGTTATCGTTGGGGACTTTTTCATGCCCCCAGTGTTGTTTGGAACACTTTTGGTCATTAAGGATTTTTTTTGCATTTGCCCCCCAGTGTAAAGTGTGATCCTAGACAAGGTTATTTTTCAAGAAAAATGCATTAGGCTCAAAAACGGACGGCAAGGGATTTTTTGAATTTGTGAAAGAATGATCAAAGATAGTCTTTCTTCATTTCAAATGCATTCATTCAAAATCGGCAATCTTCGCTTTCTCACATGCGAATATGCAAAATGGTTTCTCATTATTCATACAGTCAAAACTCATATTTGCAGTTATCTCATGGTGTTCGGGTTGATATCACTTGAATTTTCAGAACGTGTTTATTAGAACAAACACCAATTTGATTTTTATTTTGTATTAAAACTTTGATTTCCTAAAAATCCTTGTGAAAACATGGGATCATGCATTTTTTTGGAAAAAAAGGAAACACGCCAAAGAATTCTTGGTGTAGTGATTTTGTGAGTGAAGGGTGTGCCCAGGTATTATTTGCACGAAACAACATAAAAAATGAAGGCATATCATGAACACAGAAAACACATGATTTTATTAACAAGAAAGGCTTATTTAACAGAGAAAGTTTTGTGGCATTATGAGCCAGACAGGTTGAAACAAACATGATTAAGCAAAAGACAATAATTGGGCGAGCTTCATCCTCCCATTTTGTGGCAGAACTTTGTCCTCTGTCCTCGAGAATGCACACTGCCTTCTTCACACCTTACTCTTGCCATCGGTGCTTTGAGGTTTTCGGAGCATTCCGCCTCTAGTGCATTCACCGATCCAGTACATAAAGCATGATTAGGTAGAGAGTTTATACTCACGTTTGGAGTTTTTTCAAATGTTATCCACCCAGCTTTGATCAAATGAATGAGCTTTTCTTGAAAGCACTGTATGAATGAATGTTATGTCCCACAGCGCCAGTATGGTACTCGCAAGTGAGATCTGACTTATACCAATTAGGGTAAGGTGGTTGCAGAGGTGTCAAGGGTTTTGGAGCTATATGCCCAATGCTCAGTAGCTTTTGGTACATCTCATTTAAGGGTAGCAGTAATGCAGGTAGTTGTTCTTGGACTATTTGGTATTTGGTTTGAGGCTTAGGTTTTCTGGCAGGAAATGTAGGATTGAGACTGATGTTGGAAATTTAGGGTGAAGGGGATGAAGTGTGATAGTTTTGGAATGGGTTCTTCCTACCCCTATAGCCACTTTCAACATAGTCGACCTCCTTTCTTTTACCCTCAAAGCCTCTTTTCTCAGTGGACGGAAAAATTCTACCACTTTTGACTCCTTGCTCTATGCGCTCAGCTACTGTCACAACGTCAGTAAATTGCTGGGTCGAACTACCCATCACTTACTCGCAATACGACGCTTTGAGCGTGTTGGCAAACAAGGTGACCATCTCTTTGTCTTAAGGTGGGGGATGTACCTGTGCAGCTAAATCTCTCCACCTTTGGGTATATTCCCCCATGCTTTCCTTGTCCGTTTTCTCTAGATTTGACAAGCTAGTTTTGTCAGGAGCAATGTCCATATTGTACTTGTATTGCCTCACAAAAGCATCCATCAAGTCTTTCCATTTGCAGATCTTTATGTTGTCAAATCTCATATACCAGCTCAATGCCACCCCACTTAAGCTATCTTGAAAAAAGTGCATCAGTAGCTTTTCATCATGTACTACTTCTGCCATCTTGTTGCAGTAGGATTTGAGATAAGTCATGGGGAATTGTGTTCAGGAACACGAAACTTTTTGATGAATTCAGGAACACAAAACTTTTTCGGGACAACCACATTTGGAACCAAACACATTTCTACTGCCCGTACTGGATCATATAAGTTTACCCCTTCAATTGCTCTGATTCGGGCTTCCAGCGCCGCTATCTTATCTTGATCAATGCCATCAGATGACTTGGTCTTGTAGGATTTATTGGCAACTGGATCTATGACTGCTGGGGCTGGTGTTGGTGGCGTTGAGTGCACAAATGTTGGATTGTGTGGAGGTTCTTGACCATATTCACTCATTGTTTCTTCGGGCCGAGCCGTTGTTGGATTCTGGACAAAAATAGCAGGCTAGTTGGAAGGACCTTCACTAGAGACATTTCTAAGTGTTTGCTCTAGTAAGCTTGTGAGGCGAGCCACACTTGCCTTCAGAGATTCTAACTCTTCTTGGAAATGGGCGTCACGGTGAGCACACTCTTCATCTTCCATGTTTCTTACTCGGAGTCGGGTGTTGTAGACTCTTTGGGGACCTATATTTCAACTTGTTGCATGTGTATATGTTATTTATAATGGATTGATATATGTGTATAGATGCAAATGTATGTACATGCACATTGGGTATGAATGACAAAAACCCATGCACAATGAATATTAAGGGAGTTCATGCTCTAAAGGAAGGTTCTAGGTCATTACATGATGGGTAGGCTTTCTACCTGGTCTCGAAAAGGTCTATGAATTGCCTAGTGACCACCTTGTGTGAAGGCAGTATAAGGGTTTACAAGAAATGGTTGGGGCACAGTGTGACTGCCATTACCAAGTAAACACTCAGCTCATAGTTGGATGTTTCACGAATCTGAACCCCGACTGAAAGTCATGAGGCAGACCGCTACTCCCCACATAACCTAGAATTGAGTTTTAAAATGCATGCTAAAGCAGTAAAAATACGAGCTAAAATTAAAGACCAACAAAAGGCAAATAATCAAACAGGCAAAGTTTAGTCCAACCAGACAAGGTGATCCCAGTGGAGTCGCCATCCTGTCGCAGGGTGCGAGTGCCGCGACATCATCTGACGACGGCGAAGGCTCTTGTTGTGCCTCCTGTGTGAGGTGTGGTGTATTGGGAAGAGTTTTTGAATTTAATCATAAAATTATGATTAATGTTCAGGAGACGTCACCAAGTATTATGGTCGCTAGGAACCTATGGTCTGTGAGAGTCTGGGTAAAGGACTGGCTGTGCAAGGGGAAGACGCATCACTCCCAGTGCACCCTACCTAAGGTAAACTGCATTGTTGTTTGATTGTTTTTCTAGGTCGGGTTTCTATTCGTTGGTCTTTTATGAGGTTCAAGGTAGATCTCTCTTCATGAGAAAGTTTCTACCTTATCGAGTTAAATCCTAACCATTCTAAAGTTTAAATTTTAGCATCACATTTATTTCCACCTTGTATCTTTAATACCTGAGGGTGCACTTTATCGTGTAATTTTAGACCCACAAATATTAAAGTCTACATCTGGATCCTGAAAAAATTGAAAAAAAAGTTTTTGATATTTTGGGCAAACTCTAATAGATGATCATAAACCGATTATGATATCCATTTTTTTTGTATTTTCAAAGCATGAGAAAGATGCAATTTTTTTAATGAAAATATGCAGTGAAAATTTTTAGGATTTGGCTGTATGCATGAAAACAAAATATTTTTTTTTTTTGAAAAGGGAAATTAATTCAAAAGTTTTTTAGACTTTGTTTTTGAAAATGTTTTGAAATTTGTTTTTAAAAAAATATTTCGAAGAAAACCAGGTATTTTGATACCGGATTTTTATTTTACAGTGTAAATATACAACCCGATATTATGCAAAATTGGTAGAAAAATATTTAAGAAAATCACAATTTTTTTGAAATGATATTTTGAATTTTTTTGGATTTTTTTTAAAATAATATTATAATATTATATATATTATATAATGTTAAATATGTGGGCTGGGCCGAGCCCAGGAACTTTGGGTTGGGCCGATCTCGGCCCAACAAATCCTTTTCTTTTCTTTTTGGGGTCGGGCCGGACCCAAATGGTCTGGCCTAGGCCCGCATGGTTGCTGGCCCGACCCAGCAACTTGGTTAGCAGCAACGGAGGGGCCGCGCTACTTGACACTGGAGCGCCTAAATGGAGGCCTGGCTGGTTGAGACGGGGAGGGGCTGACGTGAGGACAGTGGCTGAGGCTGTGGTAGAGATGGTGGCCTGTTGTAGAGCAAGATGAAAGGAGAAGAAAATCTGCAACGGGAGAGGGACCGGCGGTTGCGGTGGTTGTTCTGCCACTAGTGAAGATTTGGCTTCACAGGGAGGATGCGTTGCCGTCTGTTGGTGGAGGAGAAAGGCGTCTGTGGGGGTCTTCAGGGGCTGAAGAGACGGTGGAGAGAGAAGGGAGGAACGTTGGCTGGAAAAGAAAACAGAGGAGTAAGCTGATTTTTGGCAATTTTTTGACCCCTTTTCCTCCTTGCTTAGGCCATGAAATGCACCCCTATTTAAAGGAGGTGGAAGAGGGACATTTTGTCTTTAATGGTGCCCAATCATGGCCTTTGGTTTGGCCAGGAAACATCCCAACCGTTGGTTCAAAGTGTGCGTTGTGAGTTGTCAAATCTAAAGGAAAACGGCTGCCTGAGTTGACCTATTTAGGTCGGCGCCGGCGCCGGTGTCATGTTAATAGGCCTGAATGGACCATACTCAGGGATAAAGGGATGTCAGGTGACCATTTTGGTGCATGTGTTGTCAATTTTGGTGGACATATGAGGCATTAAATACACCTTAAAACTAGCTCCCTGAGCTGTCATTTTCGGGCAAAATCGGGGAAGACAATAAACAGTGACCAGACGACGCGTCATCTGGTCCTCCCTGTTTTTTTAAAAAAAATTAAAAACATCGTTGATTTGGTCTGAATTAGGTATTTTTTGTTGATCTTCAATTTAGTCCTCCCACTTTCGATTTAATGCAATGGTATCCCTAATTGACCATAAACTTTCGATTTAATGCGATTAAGCCCCTGATGAACTTCAATGGGAACCCCGAAGTTACGCGCCTAGTGCAATTTGGTCTTTGGTCTCGGATTTATGCAATTTAACCCCTAATTGACCATTAAACTTTCAATTTCTTCAATTTCACCCCCGGATTTCGTCAATTAAGCCGCTTTAGTTTGACGCCTTTTGCAAATTGGTCCTTGGCTGCAAATTTTGTCAATTTAACCTCTAATTGACCTCAAAAATTCAATTTTCTTGTGATTTTGCCCCTGATTTCAATCAATTAACTTGGTAAAAATTAAATTTGGTCTCTTAAAATTTCAATCTTCTCAATTAAGCCCAAATTAGGCCCTCAAACTTAATGTTTTACCCATTAAACCCCAAATAAAATTAATTTTACCCATTTAAAGTTAAATTAAGTCCTTGCACTTATTTAAATCCTTCAATTGGACCCAAATTAATTCTTAAACATAATTAAAATTTAATTTGGCCCATGATTAAATCAAATTGGCCTATTAAAAATTTAATTATGTCCTTGAACTTGATTTTTATGCAAATTTGTCCAATAATCATTCAATTTGGCCTTGAATTTGCTGTTTAATTTCTCAGCCTGCTTTCTCCACATTGCCAGCCTTTATTTTATTTTTTTGATTTTTTTATTTTGAAAAAAAATGAATTTTGGAGAATAACCCAGAATTGGGTTGTGACAATTTAAATATTATTGGAACTCATGGAGAGATACTAAAGACAACAAATTATTTTAAGAAAGAGTTTGAGATGAAAGATATGGGAAAAAAAAAATTTTGTTTTGGCCTACAAATCAAGCATTTAGCAAATGGAATTCTCATTCATTAGTTAACTTACATAGAAAAGACCCTTAAAAGATTTTATATGGATAAAGCAAATCCATTGAGTACATCAATGGTTGTTCAGTCACTTAATGTGAAAAAGGACCCTTTAAGACCTTGTGAGGATAACGAAGAATTACCAACTACAACGTTTGAAGGATTGCGGCGCAATATTGGAATGAGACAGCTTAAAGACTTGAGATGATATATTCATGAGGGGGAGTTAATACGCACTACACTCTTTTTTCCTTGGCCTAAGTTTTATCCCATTGAGTTTTCCTGACAAGGTTTTTAATAAGGCAGTTTTCAATGTGTAAGGTTGTACAATAGACATCCAATAGGGATTGTTATAAAATCATACATTGTATGTGGATGTTTAGATGTCTTCCTACATCCCTTTTTATTATGTTCATTCATCATCATCAAGTTTATTTGAATCTACATCTTCTTATTACCTTTGAACCCATTAAGAAATCTAGCCATGGTGGCTTCTCTATCCTCAACATTGGTCGTTCTTTCTAGGCTGGTCCACATCACCTCTAGCAGTAGAACTCCAACCATATTGTATGAAGACAATATTGCATTGATAGCTCACTTAAAGGGAGGATATATCAAAGGAGATAGGACAAATCACATCTCACCAAAATTCTTCTTCATACATGACCTTGAAAAGTGTGGTGACATTGATGTTCAACAAATTTGCTCAAAAGATAATCTAGCAGATTTATTCACTAAAGTATTACCAACTACAACATTTGAAGGATTGCAATGCAATATTGGAATGAGACGACTTAAAGACATGAGATGATATATTCATTCGAGGGAGTTAATACGCACTGCACTCTTTTTTCCTTGGCCTAGGTTTTATCCCATTGAGTTTTCCTGACAAGGTTTTTAATGAGGCAGTTTTCAATGTGTATGGCTGTACAATAGACATCCAATGGGGAGTGTAATAAAATCATGCATTGTATGTGGATGTCTAGATGCCTTCCTACACCCCTTCTTTATTATATTCATTCATCATCATCAAGTTCATTTAAATCTCTCCAAGTTCATTTGAATCTACATCTTCTTATGACCTACCTTACAAATATTTATGTACATGTGCCTATAAATAGGAGCATTATTGAGAGAATAATATACACACATATAACTACAAATTCATATGAAATAAAAGTGTTCTCTCTTCACCCCTCCTAATCTTCATTGTTCATATATATTCTATTTACTTTTTATTAATTATATTGTTTTATTATTGTATACTTCTTGAAACATAGTTTTATAACAAATAACAACAACAACAACAACAAGAATAAAAAAAAATAAAAAAAAAATTAACAATAACAATAATAAAAATAAAAATAAAACAACAGCAAGAATAACAACAACAATAACAATAATAATTTGGGTGTGGCAAGCTTGCCAGACCCACATTACTTGGGTCAGGCAAAGGTGTCTGATCCATGTTGGTTGGGACTGGCAAGCTTGGCAGACCCACCGTGGTTGGGTCTGGCAAGCTTGGCAGACCCACCTTAGTTGGCAAACCTACCTTGGTTGGGTCTGGCAAGCTTGGCAGACCCACCTTAGTTGGCAGACCCACCTTAGTTGGCAAACCTACCTTGGTTTATTTTTTATTTTGTTCACTTGACTCTTTTTTTCAAAGTTCTTATAGTTTTTAATTTTATCCTTCAAATTAAATTTATGGTTTTTCTTCAATAGTAATAATATTTTTTTTCAAATCTATTAATAATTATATTAACAATATTAACAATAATGAAAATTATAAGAATGATAAAAAGAATACTATTAAGAATAAGAATAATACTAATAATCATAATAACAATAACAATAACAATAACAACAACAACAACATTAACAATAACAATAAAAAATAATAACAACAACAATGACAACAACAACAACGATAATGATAATAATTTGGGTCTGCCAAGGTTGCCAGACCCATATTACTTGGATCAGGCAAAGGTGTCTGGCCCACGTTGATTGAGATTGGCAAGCTTGGCAGACCCATAATGGTTGGGTCTTGCAAGCTTGACAGACCTACCTTGGTTGATTTTTTTATTTTATTTCCATGGCTTATTTTTTAAAGTTCTTATAATTTTTAATTTTACCCTTCAAATTAAATTTATGATTTTTCTTCAATAGTAATAATATTTTTTTAAATTTATTAATAATTATATTAACATTATTATTAACAATAATGATAATAATAAAAACAATAGCAACAATATCAACAATAACAACAACAACAACAACAACAATAATAAATTGGGTCTGCCAAGCTTGCCAGACCCACGTTTCTTGGGTCAGGCAAAGGTGTCTGATCCACGTTGGTCGGGACTAGCAAGCTTGGTAGACCCACTGTGATTGGGTCTGGCAAGCATGCCTTACCAGACTCAAGGCGCTTATGTCTGGAAACCACGCTAGACTAAAGGCACATGGGTCTGGCAAACTTGCTAGATCTAAGGCTCGTGGCTGCAGACCCAAGTTTCTTAGGTTTGGCAACCTAAGAAAAGCACGACTACCCTAATAAATCTCAGACACAAAATTCATTGTGGTCCCTTGAATCCAACAAAATTCAAAAGAAATAATTAAAATAAACAATCTAACGTGGTTACAGAGTACTTATACCTGCCTAAAATGAAGAGAAACAGCAAAGAAACCATTGTCTTCTCGTGCAAAATCAACAAAAATTTCATTCAACTGTACCAGACTAGCACTCTCCCAAGAACAACCACGCAACTGGGTACATCACAGATATGGCTTGTATCTAACTACCAACCTCTCCACACTGAACAAATCAGGAGAATGACAGCCCCTCAAATACCCATTAACAACAAACAATATAACAACCCACAACACACTATGCACACCACAAAAAAATAGCAAAAAACAAACTGCTCACAACTTATCATGAGAACCAACTAATTCCTCTCCAATAAATACTGCTCCAATTCACAGTGAAAACACTCATAGTCACTGAGCTTTTTTAGTTTTTTTTTGTAATTTTTACCAACAGCTTTACATAAAAAAAAAAAAAGATTTCAAAACGCTTAAAACAAAATACATTTACAAAATACATTTAAAGCCTATATATTCCACATTAACAAAGAGAAAGTGGGTTTTCCGTATTACCTAAATATCAACAGCCCAACATATGAAATTGAGCTTAGTGATGTCATTGCCGCTGCTGTTGCAAAAGCGAATGTCTGCTGGGTTTTTTTTATTATTATTTAAGAACCTTTTAACAATATATTAGAAAAGGACGGATTCTACAAAAAAAAATTGATTATTTTTTAGATAAAAAAAAATGCATGGTGGCTCAACTTATCTAAAATATTGTTGTGGAATGGGAAAAACTTAATTCTAATCTGATGCTTTAAAGCAACTCAAAGATTAGACTCATTCAATCTAAAAAATAAAATAAAATAACATGATGGAGATTAAAATCACCAAAAACATGATTTTTTTTCAAAATAGCACACGTGAGTTTTTTTTTTTTTTTTTTGTGAATTAACATATATGGAGAAAATTGAAGAAACAACACAATTTAATTGGTTGCTAGTTGCTTTACTTAGAATCGGGCAACAAATTAAAATTTTGAATTTTAATAGGTTGGGTGTAGTGCTACCTATAAAAAACATTAAAGGGTTGTGCTGCTCCTACCAGCACAAACTGTAAAAGAAAATTCTCAAAGGTATTTTAGGTTAAACTACTCCAAGTAGCGCAATTTTTAAAATTTCCTTAATTCATTTGTTCCAAAACTTGGCACAAATGAGTACTAAATTAAGTTAAAAATATGAAATTAAATTAAAAAATAATTAAATTAAAAAAAACAATAATTTTTAGTCTAATTTGAACCCTTCCCAACCTCTAGTTATAGCTTATAAAACCAAAAAAATTGAGCTCACTTAAATTATTGAATCAATGCATTAGATATTTTGTTTGATATAACAAGGTTTATTTTTTAATTTTAAACCGGTCTATCTAGTTTTAAAATATATTTATTATATTGTTTATATAGTCTAATTATGATAAATCTGTATCTAATTTATTAGAATTTCCTACAAAAAATAATCTCCAAGGTTGTGCGCTACCCTAGCATACAACCTTTGAATCTTAGTGCAACACTTCAAATATTTTTGTTTTTGAACATTTCAATAGTTTAAGCTCCCTTCACAAGTGCATCTTGATTACACTATTAAGGTTTTATTTAAAAATATGATAATATTTGCTTTTACATACTTTTCAAAAGTGAATTTATAATAATTTTAATGTGGTATGTCAAAATAAAAAAAAATTAATATATTTTAAAATAAAATAACACAAATGATCAAACTGCTAAGTTTTAATTGATTACGTTAATGTATTATAACCAATTAAACTGTGATCTCCGAATTTTTTTTCTCAACTATATTTTCAAGAGAGAAAAAAACCTCCAAAAACACAGTATCTATCTGTCACAACTCACAAGATTAGGAGGCATCCACACACACACCACCAAATGCGTGTGACTCGTATGGTAGCCCACTTCTGCAAATGCCCCCAACATGTCCCCACTTTCAACAGTTTACTAGTGACCCCCGCCCCCACCACCTCCTGGTCCCATATAAGCATGACCTCATCGCCATTTTTTCACTTTCCATCATCCCATCCAATCACTGTTCTACCCTGTCAAGCACTCTTGAAGTCTATTATGTTTTGATGTGTTGTTGAATGTGAGAAAGAGACAGAGAGCCAGGACAAACCGACTATCCTTCTCTCAGTAGATGTGTCATCCAACCAGGTGAGTCCACGTCGAAACAAGCATCAACAGCTCATTTCCAGTCTTCAACTTCGACACCACCGCCACCACGTGGAGTCATGATCACGCAGGGGACTGGTCACTAATCCCGTGAACCCCACCATCATCATCTTTATCTATTTATTTTTTTATTTTTAAAGTATTTTTAAAAATATTTAAATTTTTTTATTTTAAATTTTTTATATATTAATATTAAAAACAAATTTTACAAAATAAAAAATATTATTTTAATATATTTTTAAATAAAAAATATTTTAAAAAACAATAAAATAAAAAAAACATAGAAGACTGTTGCCCTACCACACTTGAATCCGTACACAACCAGTGCACATAAAAAATCTGTTGCACTCCCACAGTTGAATCCGTACACAACCAATGCACATAAAAAATCAAATTAATCTCCCATGTAATTACTCCATCATTTATCGAAACCATTATCTATAACAACATTGACGTGGCACGTTCTCAAGCGAGTGTTTCATGTTGACTCTCGTATTAAGGTACTGATAGCATTAATTGATCAATTAATAATAATAAAATTAAAAAGATATTTTTTTTTATTTTTGGTTACTTTCACAGTCTTCATCTAAGGATAAAAGCTCGAGGCTAAAAAATTTATTTTCCTTATAGTTTTAGGTTTGATTTTCATGATGGTTAATATAATAATTAATAGAATCTTATATATTTATTGTTTATTAAATTCTTGTAAAATTAAATTAATTAAAATATAAGCTGATTCGAATATTAATATTTTAAAAAAAACAGAAAAGCTGACGTTGGTCTATCAAAAACAAAACACTCTATCTTCTCTATATCTTGATTTGATTTAATCTCATTAGATACATCAGAAATAAAAACCTTCCAAAAGAATTAGAAGGGAAAAAAGAGAGGAAAATAACTAACATAAAAGTTACTTGGGTTTTAAATCAAACCCAAGTACCTTTTAAAATCACCAGATATACCCCAGAAAAATAAAAAGAAGATTGATATAAAAAAATTTACATAAAAGGAAAGCAGTCATTTCATATTTTCCAATTTCCATAGTCTCTCAGACTTATATTTTCCATTTCCTTTTTGAGAGATTTGTTTTTTTAATTCTTCTGTAATTTGAAGTTAAAAAAAGCAAGGAGATTTACGGGATGTAGAGACTAGGGTGATCTTGATCATTCCATTGGCTCTGACTCCAGTAAGCTTGATCGACGGCATTAGGAAGATCAAACAAACTAGTAGCTTGGTCACCACTCCCTAATTGCCAGTCCAACGCTCCAAATTCCCCATCATCATTCTTTGTTGATCTACTACTAGGCAAAGCTGATAACTCAACGTGAACCGTCTGATCAATCAACCCCCCTCCTCCTGTCATCTCCTGCTGTTGATGATTTTGCCACTGCTGCTGGTTCTGATTATGTTGGACATGATGCTCGAGCCCCTGTTGCTGGTGCGGGGGCTGGTGTTGGCTCATCATGTTACTAAATCCAAACAAGTCATTCGTCGATGTGATCAAGCTTGTAAAACTCCCAATCTCAGAAAAAATCCCACAGTCCGATCCTTGCTCGAGCAAAGAAGGTTCAAAACTCGGATTCACATTCCCATGCGGAAAGATTTTGGATTCAACAATACCATTTAATAAATTATTGGAGACAACAGAGCTTACAGAGAGCGCAGACACTGCTTCCGCTGTAGTATTTGCATTCGTGTTATTTGTAGCAGTAAGACTTGAACTCTCACTACTAGAATGAGAGTCGGAGGATTTATGATCTCGCTGCTGATGTTGTTCCTGTAGCTCCTGCGGTGTGGTACTGGAGGCCGTAATTGTATCACAAGTTGTAATTGGTGTATTTTGTTTAGGCCTAGACCGCTTAGTCTTGCGGCATCCACCACCAACAGGAACGTTGCGGAGGACACCCCCTTTAGTCCAGTAACGCCGGCAACTCTTACAGAAGTGACGAGGTTGAGAGAGGTTGTAATTGTTGTAGTAACAGAATTTTGTGTTCAGCGAGTCGCATCGTGGGCACTTTAATGCTTGTTGGTTCTGGTGGTGGTGTGGCCGTAGTTTCCTGTCACCTCCACCTCCACCGCTAAATAACCTGCCTCCTCCTCCAATTGAGTGGGTGTCTTGCATTTCTAAAAGCTCCTCAACCACCACTAGCTAGCTTTGTTTAGAATTTTCAGTTTTTCTTTTTGGGTTGTGTCAAAATTGTTTTATAACAATTCGAAGATCAGTTGAGAAAAAATGGAGAATTCTGCTTCTTAAACATCTACTTTTCAAATCAGGAAAAAACGACTATGAAAGGAAGAGAGCTCAAAGCGAGTGCTGAAACACCTCTGGCAAAAATCCCCCTCCAAATCTTCTTCTAGTACGTTACTTCATCATTTCTATTTCCCATATTATCCCTGAACCACACCTAAATTTGCGAATGTTGTCCCTATATGCGAAATCTCACAACCACCCAACGTGGACTGGGGCTGTTTTGTGTGAAGTGGGGTGTTATTTGGGATTTCAAGGGTTTGGAGTTGGACCATACGAAGGGTGAGAGAATCTAGGCTGTTTAAAGGGTGACACGTGGACGGGTGAGAAAGAGTGGGTGTTGCTGTCCACAAAATCAGGTTGTCGCCTTGTCGGCCACCCCCGGTTTATCTGCTCTGCTAATCGGTGTCAGTACAACTGGTTGAGGAGATGCCACGTTGCTTGTTATTATTGGTGAGTTGTCGAAAGAAAAATACCATGATTCTTTTGCTCAACTGAACAAGGATTTAACTGATACTGTACTATGTATCTGACCTCAAATTGTGTAACGGAGTGCGCTTTGGGATCTTATATTTTATTTGTTTATTCGATCCCAAGATATGATCATGGCATGGATTGTGTTAGAGTTTTTAACCCAGCCTTGCAAATTTTGAGGGAATTTCTTCAATTGGAGAGGGATTCTGTACAATGTATGTATATGCAAGAAAGGAGAACAGGATCAAAATGATGTTACGGAAATAGCAATAATACTTGAAGCGTAAATAATAAATATCACTGTCTTTGAAATATTAATTGCTCTTTATATTTACTATATGATTAAAATAGTATATCTTCATAATACAACAAAATCTTAAAATTTATAAACAATTTCTATAAATTTTTTAAGAATTTCTGTTTTATTTCTGATGAACATAAAAAAAAAAGTTTATAAAGAAAAATAAAAAGAAAAGAAGATTGTTTTTTATTTGATTTCTTTCAATATCAAACTAATATTTGTTATGAAAATAATACTCTTTCAGATCATTATATCTGTAGAAATTTAAAGGCATACCTGATACGAACCTTGTGATCACGTATTCACGCAACTCACAATCAAGATTGAGATCTGATCCCGGAAAGCCAAAATAGATCTGATAGGAGTGTGGCACAATGGATACCTGCCCCAAGGCACCAACACTATCGGAATGAGTAGAATGACGCCACGAAACTAGTTAATCTTCGATAAGTCAGATTCAGTTCGTTCAAGAACTGAAGAATGCAAGAATCACTATCACACGTTAAAATTGAAAAATTCAGAAGTAATAATCATCAAAGGCTACTGAATTTTAAGTTGCATGTGTTTAAATAGTTCTTAAAAGCATAGTTTTGAAACCCGGCAAGACCCGGTGACAAACCCATTGACTTTTGTTTTTTTTTACTAAAACGACGTCGTTTTGAT
>Ga0307507_10006647_pt1 | contig 17534 bp, 19 predicted proteins | sample 7_EM_MG_FD_207223 | JGI IMG/M metagenome (GOLD analysis project Ga0307507, IMG submission 207223) | Populus trichocarpa ectomycorrhiza microbial communities from riparian zone in the Pacific Northwest, United States - 7_EM | ecosystem: Host-associated > Plants > Roots > Unclassified | place...
CTACATTTGCGATAGTGATGGGAACATTGGGAGCTTGAGAGGAGAAAGCTGGCTCCGCTGCTACGGGTGCCACGGCTGTTGGGGCTTCCTGGACGAGGGCTTGAGGCTTTGGTGGTAGAGCTGGGGGAAGATCCGGCAGGACCTTGTCGCCACTAAGTGTGGCGTTCGAGCTGCGGCGAGAGGCAGAAGTACCTGCAACAGATCCGGGTACCTTTACGGCAATTCCCCCAGGTGTGGAGGACCCGGCAGGCGAAGCCGGTGCTGTATCGAAAAGGACAGAATCGTCTATCGGGGCAGTGAGTAGCGAGCCGCGGTGTCTTACGTCTCTGGTCATGCCATCTCGTCCCTCCCAGCCGGAGGCAGTACCGAACGTATCCTCGTCTCGCTTGCGTGCTTCGGTATCGGTAAACTTCTCGTCAAAGATGAAGGCTTTCTCCTCCTCTGTCCACTGTTCCCCAGGCGGAGTTCGTGGTCGAGGGGGTGCTCTGCTGGCCATGGGATGCTCCATCTGTCGTGGACGTGGGCTGAATTCCTCCGCAATCTGTGAAAGTGATAAGGCAACTTTCCGGCTGGTGCGTTCGAGAAGTTCTAGGAGTCTCTCGCGTTCATGGTAAGCCACGATGCCAGCAGCTATAGCTGCCGACACGACGAGGACAACTGCACGGGCCGGCATCTCGTTCGGTGGGAATGTAGGGTTTGGAGGTGTAAATGTAAGACTGTTTACCGCGGCTTCGTTGCCCGGTAATAGACAGGCTCGGTACCCAGCGAGAAGTCTAGAAAGCTAACAAGAGAAATCAGTGGCCACCCGTTTTCAGGAGAAGCCGAGTCGGTAGCAGCAGTAAGAAACGGGATCTTTGTGAGAGAAAATGGGGAGTTGGGGGAGAATATGGGGAGGAGAGGAAAAAGGAGAGAGAAAACCGAATAAAAAAGAAGAGAAGAGTAAGGGATTTGTGAAATCGCCACGAGGGACACAGGCAGGAAAGTATGGAAAGAGAGAGACAGCGAGCTTAGTGGGAAATGGAGCTAAGCGGAGTATGGCGAAGCCAAGACTATGCGGGGGAGCCACAGACTATTTCTGAAGAGGGGTAAAACAAGGTCCGAATAAAGAGGGAGTTTACCCTAAGTTACAAGTGGCCCGATATCGTACGGTATTGTCTTTACATCATCTTTACACAAACGCCGAAAAGGAAACTTAAATGAAAGAGAGGCCAAGCTCGCCTCACTTTTTCTATAGAATGTGCTCTTGTTTCGAGGGTCCCCACCGTGACACGACCGTAGAATGCACGATTGGAGTCGGTTCGCCCGGGGTTTATGGTCCAGGATACCGGCACTCGAGTACCAGTACCGGTAGACGAAATGGCCTAGGCGTGGCCCCCACGATATCCATCGCTTCGAGACTCGTAACGTCGGAGCGTTTTGTTAAAAAAGGACTACTACCGGTATTGCATACCGCCAAAAAACTTGGCCCTCTTCTTAGATCTGGGACGGTTTGCAATGGCATACGGTACCGGTACTCGTACTCGCGCGGCTGGATTGAAGTTGGATACTGTGGCGACCTTCGATCCACCAACGATATTCGGAATCCTGTAACCTGGTTGGCCGGCTGATCGATTTCTGTTTCTGGCGTCCAACTTCAGGTGGGACCCGAGCAGGTTCTGGGGGCGGGTAGTCTAAATTACGCGTCGAGCGGGGCTTTGGTTTTCCCAAGCGAAGCCATTGTTGCCACTGTGGCGTTGCGCATTCGCCAAGCTTTGCTGCAGCTTTTTATGCAAGGGGAAGCGGGGAAAGAACCGAGGGAGGCCTTACCCCCCCCCCCAGCCGTTCGTTTTTTTCTTGAGTGAATGTTGTCACGGGCTATCACTCACGCTGTGGAGAAACCGTAGTCCATGTGATAGGAGTACTTGTAATGGCGAATTTATTGGCTATGTATCCCGAAGAGTGAAATTTGGTTTGTTTCTGTCTATCCAACGCATCAAAAAATGCAAATTAGAAAAAGGTGAACTCGTTCATTTGGAGTGTTGGCTTGGCTAAAAACGTTTTTAACAGTATGATAGCAGTGCTGGGGTTAATTTTTTGTTATATACACGAGCCCTATCTGATACGCCCCCTACGACTACTTAACAGCGCTTTTTGAAGGTCCGAGGCTACCAGTATCATACACGAATACTTTCATCACTAGCAGATCCCCAAGCGAGGGACACACCTGACTTCAATTCGGCTTCCTACAGAAGGTCTACCCCGGCTCCTACCCATCGTACGAAGAGTCAACTACGAGATCAATTGATTCAAAGGATTATACTCATTTCCCATCGCCTCCCTAATCCATTACATCTTAACTGATCTAGAGATGGTGATTTTTTAGGGACATTGCTAGACGGGCGATAACTATTATCAGGAATTTTTAATGATTTAATACTTGCACAAACAGTGTGTCTTGCTCCACCTCTGGGACGAACTTGTTCAGGGTTTATAAGGCAAAGGAATATATTGAAATATATTATAAGTCTCATACTACTAGCTACATTGCTAGAAACACATAGGCGAGGATTTAGCTCAAGAGAAGACGAGGAAATCCATCTCGTCCCAAATTCCGGGCTCCCGGTAAGGCCTTTTTTATTTTTTGAACACCAATTGATTTAAAACTTTTGAAAGCCAATATGGGCCACCTCCCACAAACACTAAAATGAACACACTGGAGTACGATAGCTGATCAATACCTCCCGCCAGAAATCAGAACAAAAAAGTGACAAACTGAACGGAAATTAAAAAAAAAAAAGCACCAAACCCCAACAACAATAGCAAAACTTTTTTCCCCCACACATCTCACGACCAGCATCTCATCTCGACGGATAAACTCGGGATAACCTTAAAGGTTTACATCTGCCAACCGTTAGCGAAATTCCATAATTCTGGTCAGGAAAGATTTACATAGAACCCCGCCATGTTCTGAGCAGCTGCCGCCGGGGCCGGAGCCTGAAATCCGCCCTGGGCTGGGGAGATGAACCAATCAGGCCCAGCTACGGGAGCAGCATCACCGGGCACCTGGATTGCGGCCCACTGGGCTGCACCTTGTGGTTGCATAACCGGCATAGCAGGGGCGGGGGGCGGTGGAGGAGGAGGGGCATTCATTGGTTGCACGATCGGAGCTGGAGGGGGAGCCGGGGCTGCAGCAGGAACAGGGGGGTTGCCGTTTCCGAGGATTGCGGCCCACTGCGGTGGTAGGGCTTCAGCCGCTGGGGCTGGAGGGGGGGGAGGAGGAGGGGGTGGGGGTGGTCCAGCTGCGGGGGCTTCAGGCGCAGGCGCCCCCCACATCCATGCATTAGGATCTGGCACAGCTGGAGCGGCTGGGATCCCGAAGTTGCCGAAGTTATAGTAGTGGTTAACGTTGGCGGCCATTAGGGATTAAGTGTAGGAGTTGTGGATTTTTGGTGGCTGTTTGAAGAAGCGGTGGGCGCAATGTGTAAAGAATAGGGAATTAGAGCGCCTTGAATGTGCACTTATAGGCTCCGAAGAGCTTTGTACGATCATCTAATGGTAGTCCCTAAGGAGCTTCATAGAATTGTCTAATGATGGGATGGATGCATGCATGTCTTTGGACTTTAAGTTAATAAAATTGGGGAGTTAGTTCGATACTATTAATTTACTTTGCGCTATGACATCCTAAGATTCCGTTCGTGAGGCCAAATTCTATTCTCTTCGCGTTAGGTATTAGGTGAATAGTAGGTACGGATGGCTGTCCTGATATGTGTTAGGGTTGCATATAGGATTGCGTGCTCCAGGAGCAAGGCTCGGCAACCATGTGCCCGTGATTCCCTGACGTTTGTGAACACAACTGCTATCTCATACGGGCAAAACATAAGCCGGAGCCGGAGGATTTTGCTGGCATGCAATAGCAGTTGTGTTCACAAACGTCAGGACATTACGAGTATTTCTGAATATTGTAGCCTCGGTGGCAGCTGGGAAATACATCAAGTCATTCTCCACAACAGGTTTCAACACTTCAATGGCTTTATGAGAGAATGACAAAGAACGAGTGACCGGTAATGATGCTCCTATACTTCCTGACTACGTTATGGTGGGTATCGCGAACGGTTGCCGGAACGTCTGGGCGAGGGCCGATTCGATATCTCTGAAGAAAGGTGTGTTATAAGTGTTATAGAGACGTTCTTGGCTCTTGCAGGAAGTTACCCTATTTATCCAGGATGGGTCGGGTGAGTTCGTGATGGGACTTTTGGGAAAACGATGCATTAGTCATGGGAGTGAACTGGAAAAATATAGAGGCAGAGTGCTCTGTTTCTGAAGGCAAAACTACTTGGTCTTTGTGGCTCGTTCGATCGAGGTGGAAGGAAGGAGGTGAAATCTTGTACATGACTACCGGAGCTGAGGCAACTTGAGATGAGAAGCCCTGATTAAGCAGAAGAGGCGGACTCATGACCAGGAACCCACAAGGCGACAGGAGCCATTCCCGAGGGGTGGCTCGGGGGAACAAGGGGGGGCAGAAGAGACCGCATGCTGTCTCAAACTCCCCTTATAGAATATTTTGTGATACGCCAGTATGTGGGGGGGGTTAAAGTGAGAAACCCCGTTCATTGTGATTAGAAAACTACCGAGGGCGATAGATAATCCCCCGAGAGAAATAAATAAACCATTTCCATGACTCGCCTAGTCCCCAGGCGATCTTATGGTATCTAAAATGTTTGTTGCCAAGTACAGTACATGGTAAGTACTGGAGAATCTCTATCATTCGGAATCTGTAGTTGCTCTTTTACCTCAAATCAATGGAAGCAAAGCGACCTCCTTTTTTATTTAAGGGGGAGAAGCAAAGCGACCTCCTTTTTTATTTAAGGGGGAGAAGCAAAAAAGAAATTCTTGTTTGATCTTTGTTCTGCTACCCCGCCGATCGCGGACCTCACCTTTAGGGGTGAGGTCTAGAGTCGGATTCTACCACCTCGCAGCAGGTCTGATTTACGTTACAGCCTTATGATGAAGGCTTAAGGTCTTCAGTCTCCCAGTTCCTGTAGGGTAGGTATCCCTTATTGTCCGCCTACCCTAGGTGACGGATCGTTCGGTAGTAACTCATTTTGAGAGGAATCGAACTCCTGGGCTCCTGCTAATTGCACAGGAGGTTAATTGTTTCTTGACATATTAACCACTGCGCCAGCTAGGTATTTTCACATCATATCGCTACATGAACAAATGCTTATCCTGCTGTCTTTGATTTTTTGCCTGAGGTTAAAGATCACGATTCTCTAATATTTATTAAACATTCAAGGCATCGCGGAAATTGACCTAGCCTTGAAGAAGGGAAATTATTTCCTTTTTAAGTAGGGGAGGGGAAGAGGTCAATTCCAACAAACCAGATCGCAGCGGCCAAACACCGTTCTCGTATGCCGCTGGGGGTGGATGTGAGGGGGTGGTGAAATTATTACTCGGGCGGGAAGAGGTCAATCCCGACAAGCTAGATATTGACGACCAAACACCGATCTCGCTTGCTATCATACTAAGAATGGTTATAATAAAGTGGCAGCCCTGCTACACTCCTGGAAGACGGTAGCCCCCAGCACGATTTAAGGCCTCGGAGGCACCGCCATCTCCGACAGTATGCCAAAAGCCTACATAAAAATAACAGAGCTCTTTCCTAATCGTTATGAGAATGTATCAAGGAAAAACAAGAGGGGTCTTTCACCTCCATGCTGGGGATGCCCTCGTATAGGGTTAAGAAAGAGGGATCAAGGAGCCCACCGTACCATACTTTTCTATCTACCAATGAATTGGAGGGATGAGAGAAAGCGGGATGAAATGGTTTCTGTCTTCCCTCCGTTTTCTTTTTGGCATGATATTATGTGAGTTAGGGTTGGAATTAGTGTGGTGTTGTGGTATGCTAGACTGCGGTGTGAATTGAGTTACAGGCCTGATCAGCACACGTGCGGCTAAAGTACTCTTGTTGTTGGGGCTAGGTTCGGCACTCGGAATGAAGTTGGGTTCTTATGCTTGTTCTCACCGAGTGATACTTTATGAACGCAATTACATAGGGCATGATCAAGCTGGATCGAAGCTTGGCTCCGGCCATCCAAAGTGGGAGTATTCAGGAAGTGACTTGAACTTCTGGGCTAGCTCGCCTATTTGCAAACACTACTTTCGACAAGGTTTTTAGTTTTCACAGATTTATGATACCTTCCCTTAGGGTAGATAGAAATGGGTGGATGATTGCCGATGCAGTGATTTGGTATACTGTGGTGCTATACTGGAGTGTGCTGGATTTACAGTGGTTGTGTCAACGAACATTAAAAAATAGGATCCCTAGGTACCGTTATAGAAAATTCCACCATCGCGAACAGGAGCTTTCCAATATTTGGGTAGTATGATACCTTGCTATGCTACTTTAAGTTAGTCGACCTGTTTGTCCTGTGGGTTTTCACAAGCTGATAAGAGGTTATTATGGAGCCCTTGTGACCGAGGGTTAAGAAACCCTTTTTCTGGAGCTTAATCGATCTCAGGAGACATGAAAGAGAGATTATGGGGTTGGGATGCGCGCCCCTGGGTGAGATATTGGATGGGGGTCATCGGGGGTCTTTTAAGGGATATTGCAGTTTCTCGACTACTAGTAGTAAATGAATTATCATCATTCGCGTTATGAGAGGCATCCGCGATTTATTTATCTGGGGCGCCCGATTTTTGGTGGGAGAAATGGTGACTTTTATTCGTAATTGTAGTGGTCATGTACATAGCGAGAAAATTCTATTATATCTGGTGGGAAAGCTTTGTATCTCGAGTTTCCTTGAGTGTCGATGCAATCTTACATGAATCGACAATCTATGGGAGACAGGAAAAGCTTAGCAAGATGGCAGATGGGTCGGAGTTGGGAGATGTTTATAGAGCGACGATCCAACGGATAAAGGCACAAGCTGGGGATAAATCAAGACTTGGGATGGCAGCGTTGATGTGGATCAGTCATGCGGAACGGCCGTTACGAGCGGATGAGCTCTGCCACGCCCTGGCGGTCAAGCTGGGCTCCACGGATTTTAATGCTAGCAACATCCCTTCGATATCGACATTGGTTGGCTGCTGTCGAGGCCTTATTACAGTAGATAAGGAGGCATCAACTGTGTGATTGATCCACTTTACTCTTTAGGAGTATCTTTCGGCTCATCCAGATATATTTAGCGCACCTCACTCGGCAATGGCGGAAATCTGCTTGACTTATCTGAATTCCCATCAGGTCAAAGCCCTTTCGACCGATCCCCCTCCTAATATCCTAGGCACACGCTTTCTAAAATATTGCTCAGTATACTGGGGGGTTCATGCGAAAAGGGGGCTCACGAACAGCACGAGATCACTTGCGGTGGAGCTATTAAAAGAGAGTTATGGCCCGATATCGACCAAATTACTTTTAGAGAAAGCGAATTTCCCTTATTGGCGTTATGATACTTTCTCTCCGTTCACTGGACTTCACTGCGCATCGTTCTTCGGAATTGTTGAAGTTGTAGCTACTTTAATAGAGATTAAATGTTATGATATCAACGAAGGAGACTTTGGGGGTTATACACCACTGGCATGGGCTTCTCCTAATGGACATGAGGGGGTAGTGAAACTGCTACTCGAACGGGAAGAGGTCAATCCCGACAGGCCGAGTAGGCGCGGCCAATTACCGCCCAAGGATAGTCAGGGCAGCCGGACACCGCTCTCGTATGCCGCTGAGGGTGGATATGAGGGGGTGGTGAAACTACTGCTCGAACGTGAAGAGGTCAATCCCGACAAGCCAGATAATGACGGCTAAACGCTGCTCTCCGCTGCTACTAGGAAAGGCCATGATAGAGTGACAGCCCTACTACAGTCCCGCAAAGCGGCAACCCCCAGCACGATTTAAGCCATCGAAAACACCGCCTCGAAAACACCGCCTCGTGGAAAAAAGATGCTCCTCTCTTTCCTTCGGAGTCCGTCATCCACGCCACTTCTCCCTGGGCAAATTACTCTTTGTACGATAGATGAAGAGCATCACATAAGATCGGAACCCACAACATTTGCCCTACCCTCCTTCCCTCCTACCCTTTTTGGCGCTTTTTGCTTTCATGGTCGGGTGAGGAGGATTTATGAATTTTTTATTTACAAATTCTACGGGCTTTTAGTCGTTGGGGGGGGAGAGTTCTATTCTATTGTCGTGAGGAGTTCTGGTTTGTTTGTAGCTTGCGGTTTTCATCTTGTGGTTAAATTTTTCTTTTTTTCTCTGGCTGTATAGTGGGAACTACTGAACAAGGAACTAGAAATTCGAATATTGGAAGAATTGGTTTAGGATCTGTATCCTATAGCACCGCTTTGTGCCCTTCACCTCTCTTAGCCTTGTACAAATCTCCTTTAGATTCTAATTATGAATAAAGAGAGCCTCCAGTAACAAGTTCGGCATAAGTTACCCGAGTGATAAGACATGTCGTGATTACCAGTATCAACCGATAACACAGAGGGAGGGAAGGAATTAAACATTAATTATTAGGAAAGGTTCCAGTATTGTGAGAAACCTTAGGATATGTATTAGGAGAGATATCGTGCGGGAGGAGGTATGATGCAAGGCATTTTCGCTGTCAATTCTTTAGATGTTGCAAAGTGGCCGCCTCCAAAGCCCAATATTTCCTAGGGCTACGGATTGGAAATGTCGCTGCACCTTTAGTCTTCCGTGTGATGGTAAGCATTAAAGTGGTGGGAGGGCTGGGATTTGTGGGGAGGGACCAGTATGGATGCCCCGGGATCATTCATGACAACTCTTTCGCGCTATCGATAAGCTGGTATATTTGACGGGATCTACTGGCGGCCTCTGTCTATATAAATACTTGCAGAGTGACATAGGCCAAGTATGTTGGATATTATATTCAAAAAACTTAAACTCATGGTCTCCATTAGAGGCCTATCGCCTTCTCAAGGCACGATATTTTTCAAGGAATATAAAGGAGTTTATTTGAAAAAATACGGACATATACCCTAGGCAGAAAATACTCAAGGAAGAAAAAATACCCGGGCTTCATTCATCCACTTATCTATCCACCTATCCATCCATCCGCTAATCCCACACCGGCTTTTTACCACCTCAACTAAAATAGAGTAGTCCCTCCCGAAGCCCGAGACAAAGGCTTTACAACTAGATATCGTTAGCATATCCAAAGAAGTCCGACAGAAGCACAATTGACTTACCCCAGCGCTAAGCCCCCCATCATCACCACCGGGCGAAATAAGAGCACTCGGCCCATCAGACGGCACATTGCCTTCACTCCCAGGCGGAGCAGGGATCGGAACGACAAACCAATCCGTTCCTTGACCAAGGTCTGCCGGGACCTGTTCTTTATTCCCTGCTGCAGAATCAGGCGCAGAACCACTTTCCATCGCCTTCCCCTCAGCCGGCGGAAAGGGGACAGGATCATCGATAGGAATAGGCTCCTTACCAGCTAGTGCGGCCCATTCGGAGTTTGCGGACGAAGGAGGAGGAAAGGGGAAGGAGGTTTGCTGGGAGTGGGCTACCCGCCCATATGCGACTACAGGGGCCCATTGGATAGGTTGACATTGAAGTGCGTCCGGAGCAGGGGGGAGTGGATATGAGGGAGTGGTGAAACAATTACTCGAACGGTAAGAGGTCGATCTCGACAAACTAGATGGTCGCGGCCGGACACCGCTTTCGTATGCTACTGGAAGGGGACATGAGGGGGTGGTGAAACTACTACTTGAATGGGAAGAGGTCAATCCCGACAAACCAGATGGTGGCAGCCGGACACCGCTCTCGTATGCCGCTAAGGGTGGATAGGTGGGGGTGGCGAAATTACTACTTGAACGGGAAGAGGTCAATCCCGACAAGCCAGATCATGACGGCCAAACACCGCTCTCCTTTGCTACTATGTGTGGCCCGCAAAGCGATAACCCCAGCACGGCATAAGGCTTCAGAGGAACCAAAGGAAGAAAAAGGAGAAGCGGGGAGAACATTCCCAGTCCCTCTCCTAGTCCTTTTTCGTCTGAACCCCTCCACAAACTCTCTTCTTCTCCCGGCACCCCCTGAACCCTTTGCGTATTCTCCCGGATCTGGCGGACTTTCTGCCCTTCCAACCTTTCGCTCTCCTCCCTCACCAATGCCTCTCGTCCACTGGATGACCTACTGTCCGCTCCGGCCCCTCACCGTCCGCCCGACACATTCCTCTGCCCCCTGAACCTACAATTGCCGGCTGCACAGCTTATCCGCATCCGTCCGACACCCTCCCATGCCTTTCGTGCCTACAACTGCCCCCCTGCCGCCCTCCTACGGTAACGGAATCTACTATCGTCGCTACTACTCATTGACCTAACATTGGATATCGCCTATTAGGATTTCCCCAGTAATGAATCATTCCTTACCTTGTACCTTCCCGATTGTTATAGTTTACTCTTAGGTAGTACTTTCCTTAGTTCACTTATTACTATCTTTCGTCTTTTGTACTCTATTGGGAAACCCTATGCTTCCTACTATGTATTAATGGTTTAGTACATTAGTAGTGAGCCCTTACTTGTTTGATTCAATTAGTTGTTTTGTTGGTAATATCCTGTCGCATCTACACCTTTGTGTTAGGACTTAGTTGTTTTCGCTTCTACCTTAGCGTAGTTTAGGATTCTTGTTTTGACAGGATATTGGTTATGATTTATTTGTATTTAAAGAGCTCGAGATCCCTTAAGGATTGGAACTCCCAACCCTCACAGGAACCCTCACTTTAATATACTAAGTTGAATGGTCACTCTACGAGTTCCTAACCTTTATTATATCCCTTGTAGAGATTTCTATTGAGGCTTCTCCTCCATGTCCTTACAGTATCGCCGGATCTCCCTTCGGGAATCTTGCGATACTCAGGAGCAGGTTATATTTTTTGAATAAGACTTAAGTACATTCTTTGATCTTCAGCAGAGGATTGATCACCCTTCGCCTCCCTTGACCCTGCAGTACCAGTACCCCTTTGTGTTCCTTGAAAGACCTAGAGCAGAGTCCTGGCGAGACCTGCTCACCAGATTGCAACCATGTCACTTCCAAGGGAAAAACAAGGACCCTTCGTGAAAGCTCCTGTAGCGCCATTAGGATCCTCATCCAAGCCCAAACCTACCGCTCCAGCACAGAAGGCAGCCCCACCACCAGAACCAGCACCACCTCCAGCCCAAGACCTAGGCGAAGACTCCTCAGAATACAAATCAAGTAGTGCAGACGAGAACCCAGGACATAATCCACAAAATCCCCAAGGCTTAGAAGAAAGGCAAACCCCAGAACACCAAGACATCGAAGAAACACCTGACCAAGAACAACTGCTTCAGGAAGGAGCACCCAAGCCAGACCCAGACCAAGATTGAGACTCAGACAGCCCTGATCAACAAGGACCAGCACCACCAGCATCCCCAGGTCCACCGTCTTCCAGAAACCCAAGTCCAGACCCAGCGCCACCACCGCCTCCTGATCCCCCTCCACCACCAAGTCCACAAGCAGCCGGTATGTCAGTCCCACCAGATGGCACTAGCTGCCCCAAATGGCCAGCACCATTCTTCTACACTGGAGAAGGAAAAGACCAAGATCTATTAAGAATTAACTCATGGTTCAACACAGTCAATCGATACATATCCAGCTTGGGAATCCAAGATACAGACCCTGAAGCTTTGCAGTACTATGGAGCTTACTGCAGAGAAAAGGCCCTTGAACAATTCACTTAATATCACAATAGCCAAGGAGCCCAAACCGTGAATGGACTCGTGTGCATTTTCGAAGGATATTTCCTACCTTCTAGATCCACTGATACAAGCTATGAACAATGGCTTGCAGTAAAACAAACTAGCAATGGGAAAACCGCGCAGATAACAGACACAGTTATCACTCTTGAAACGCTGAGAGACAGCTTACCCCCAGGAACGATCTCAGACTACCTAGCAAAACAAAGACTTCTAGACGCCAGGGACATCGAAGCCAAGCGAGATGTCCTATCCCATATCACCTCTGATACATCCTTCGAGGAGTTAGTTGGAATTGCGGAGAAAACAGAGGCTATCGCTCACTTCACAGGACTCTATGGTACCAGGAATCAACACACCAATGCAGTATAGAATGCAGTCATCCAGCCCAGACCCAACGACAGCAGAAATAACAACCAAGGACACCCCCAAAGCTCCTCGAATAATACCTCCCAGTACAACAAGATGCCACCCCATGAGCAAAAAAGACGCAAGAGAGCAGGACCAGGTTACTATTGTGGAAAGATAGGACACTTTTCTAGCGATTGTTACTGAACCAAAATCAGCATCAAGGGTACAACCAAAGATGTAACCGCCTCCTGGGTGGTGGCGGGAATCGATAGGATAACGATACTATCCCTATACCAAGGTGCGGTATATAACGAGACTAAGTACCTGAGGCTTAGACTAAGTTGTTGTAACCAAACATTTTACTATATCGCAACTACCGAGTAGTTCCTAATAGCTTAGTATGTTTGGTCTTATTGGATTCTTGGAGGGAACTGAAGAAGTAACTGTTCAACCAAGTATATTGAAAACTCTCTCTGTCGAAGTCTGCTATCTCTAATTCCGGAGAATAGCAGGTCTTAAATACACTTGTCAGGCTAACCGGAGCCTTGTAAAGACTAACAATAGAGACTCCCAACACGGTAGTCTTAAAACATTTCATAAAACATATCAAGTATCGAACGATACCTTGACACAATAAATAAAACATACTGAGTATCAAACAATACTTGAAACCAAACATAGAACATACTGAGTATCGAACGATACTCGAAACCAAACATCAAACATCATGAGTATCAAACTCAATCATGAAACATACTGAGTATCAAACGATACTCAAAACCAACCAGTAACCTGTACCGGTTACGCCCCGAAAATAAAATGAAACCATCATTTCAAACATACAAGAAAGAAACCTAAATCTCCTCGGGATTACCGGCTGGAAGGGTGTTGGGTTCTTTGGTGGCCTGGCCTAGCTGGCATTGCCTAACAAAATCCCTGAAATCCTTGCGCATTTCCGGCCAGTAGATATATTCTGATGCAAACCGAAGGTTTCTATCTGCACTGTGATGTCCCTTGGTGTGGATCTCGCTAATCATTAGTTCCCTAGGTGTTTCTACATTGATCTCATGCCCCTTTGGTATGTAGAGGCAGTCTTATCCTCCTCGAGTGGTGGTATAGAGTAGGCCATTCCGGATGCGGTAGTGTTGCATTTTTCCACCTCCGGAGGTATTGCTAGAATCTTGAGCCAGTTGGTATACACGGTCGTTCCTGTACCCTTTGATCATCTGCTCCCTCCATATAGTCTCTACCTCGTTCATAGCTTGAACCACATCTCTTTCATCCACAATTCTTTCCCACCTGGTAATCTCGCTTTCTTCCTCTTCTGCGATATCGTTGTATACCTGGTAGAGGTTTCTGTTGTGGTGGGGTAGCTTTGGTCGTTTAATAACTGGAATAATGTTGTGGGAGGTGAGTGGCCCTCCATAGAGAGGCTTGGTAGGTGGGGGTCTGGGGGCTTGGTGCGCCGGACACTCAGGGCTTTCGCAGGGGACATTTGTAGTGGTGTAGCCTAGGGCTCCGTATAGTCTTCTTTTGATTCTTGATAGGTCTGGTCGAGGTCGAGGGGAGAGAATCGTTTCCTCATCGGCCTGGGGGTCTGTAGCGTCTTGCATTGCTTCTTGCTGGAGGTCATCAAGTGGGGGGTTGCTCTTCAACTCACCTGTATAGACCTTATTCATAATCTTATCATCTTGATGGACAGGGCACATTATTCCGAAATAATTTGACCAGTGTTATGCTGAATGGGCGACTTCTTGGTCACTTCGGCCGCTGCTCATGGTCCGATAGTCACCCCAATTGTTGATATGGTTCTTGTTTCTGCAATCGCTGAGATCAAAAGCAGATCGATGGACACTGCAGTTGCTGCTCCAGTGCGAGTGGTTGTGGTTGTAGTTATCCTCGAGGACTTCCAATTCCGACAAGTCTTCTGGATCGGATTCGGTGCAGTGGGTAGGAGGAGAAGTGTCGTTCTATCAATCTTCCTGAGTAGGGTCTTGCACAGTAGGAGGATAGTTTTTGTCTTCTGTTTAAAGAGGTGATAAGGCGTCCGCTAAATTGTTTCAAGTTCTTTGTCCTGGCCGGTATATGATTTTTGTCCTAAACTGGCCTATGTATCTTTGCCACTTAAGCTGCTTCTTTGTTGGTGTTCTGCTTGTTTTGAGGTACATCAGGGGCGGGTGATCAGTGACTATCGTGAATTGGTTTCCTGCTATGAGGTGATGGAATGCTGTTAGGGCGTCAACTATTGCCAATGCTTCCTTGTCTGTAGTGCCATAGTTCATCTGGGAGTTAGAGAACTTACTACTGTGGAGTGCTGGCGGTCGAGCTGTACCAGCTGTGTCTCCTTGTCCTACCCAAGCACGGACCCCTGTATCAGAGGCATCGGTTATCAGCCATATTGGTAATGCTGATTCAGGGTCGATCAGTTTCATGATCTGGTTGTGTGATGCAGCTCGCCTAACATTATCCATGGCGTGATCATGTATTGCAGTCCACACAAACTCCTCTGTTCCAGTAAGCGAGGTCAGGGGTGCAGCGATCGACCCAAGGTGTGGTATGAATTGACTAAGGCAATTGACATCTCCAAGAAATTCCGATAATGGTTCCTTGTTCTTTGGAGTAGTCCATGCTTCAATTCTTGCGATCTTCTCAGCTGATACTCTTAACCCCGGATCGTCAATGATATGTCATAAAACATCCAAGCTTGTGGCAAAGAATTCGGACTTCTTTCTGCGAGCGCAAAACCGAACTTGTTTTAGCTTATTGCACACTATCACAATATGTTTCAGGTGGTCGTGTTCTGTATCAGAATGTATGAGGATATAGTCAATATAAACCCACCTGAATTGTCTTAGCTACTCGGCGAATAGGTCAGACATTATTGGCATAAATGGTCCTGGTGTCTTCATGTCTCCTTGAAGCATGACTTTGCTGACGAAACATCCAAAAGGCGACTTGAAATCATTCTGATCAACATCCTTGGGTTCCACCCGAGTGTGAAAGTAGGCATCACTGAGGTCGATCTTGCTTCGGTATCTCGCCCTTCCTAGCGAGTTCAGGATCATTCTTTGGTTAGGAATCGTTTCATGGTCTTTGATGGTTATCTCATATGAGCAAAAATAATACTCTGCCCCAGGGGGGCCCCATGCGTCTGGCGCACCTAGCGCACATAACGTCAATCGCGAATCAGGACGCAAGTCCTGATTTTGCGTCACCTGACGTGCCGCACCCTGACATTATCCTGACACAGACCCTACGTTCTCTGCGCCCTGACTGCCCCTGGTCCTCTGCTCTTGCGTCCTGAACACCTCTGATTCTCGGTTGCTACACCAGGGCGACGCCTGATGATCTGCCGCTCTATCCTGATCACCACTGATCCTGGCGTCTTCTGTCCAAAGGCCCCATCTTTATCTTCCGCTCCTGGGCTTCGCTCGTTCCGACGCTTCACATCCAGATCCTATGATCCTGAGCTCTCTAGTCCGGGTATCTCCCTCCTTTGGCTTCTACTTCCAGACACTCTCTGCCGGCGCACCATTATCCTGATTTCACCCTCTCTACGTGCTGTGTGTCCTGATCGTAGCTTGACTTTCTCTATTCTATCTGTACGCTCCTACGTAATAACTAGATGCCCTCATGATGCCTCCCAGATGCGTGGGGAACTATCTCAACTCTGCCTGACACAATCCTGATCTTGCGCACTATCTCTATCCTCTTCTTTCCGACGTCACCCCGTGACGTTTACTATAAGATCGCTCAGACGGCCCTGTGGCGTGTCCCTTTCATTGATTCTACTACGAGTACTCCAAATGCCCAGTTTACCCTTTACGTTCTCTTATCAACAGATCGCCGTCAAACAAATAGTATTAATTAATTAAGCTACTCGACACATACGCGACACCTTCGACACATCATTTCTTTATTACCCTCACCAAGGTTCCCATTTCGTCCCTGTTCCACATCCCCCCGCTCACTATCACTTGTCTCCTGTTGTGCTTGCTCTATTCCGTCAAGGCTCAGCGAGAGGTGTCGCGATGGAGTAGGACTCACAGTCCTGTCCAACGAGATTTCCCTTGTTACCTCCTGTCAAGCATCTGCGCTCGGCGGACAAGAATTGAGAAATCCGAGAACCCGGGCAGCTGACATCTGGAGGAAATTAAAAGACAAATCCGTGTTCTGCGAATTGTTTTGACTATCCTGCTGCCCCACTGGGGTCCCAATGCGCCGCCTGCTCAGAGTTTGAATTGGGTGGGCTGGCCGTTGCCTAGCCTGGCTGGATGGTTGACTCTGCAGCTCAGCGGCTACCACAACCCAATCGCCGGGAGTTTGGCTTTGGTGGGCTGGCCGTCACGTAGTCAGGCTGGATGCCTGACTCTGCAGCTCAACGGCTACCGCTGCCCATTCGTCTGTACCCTTTACGGGTCTTGTCGCACGCCGTGCTCCTTCTCCATCTTTGCCCGGATGGTCCCGCATATCTTGTCCAGAATTATCGCCTGTACCCAGTCTGGGCAATCGGCCCACGTCAGAGTTTGCTGGGCAAAAAGCTCTTTACTGGTTCAGATCATGTTAGTGTCCTGGAGAATACGAGCTGGGTTCGGGTTCTAGCTAACGTCCTACTGCGTCAGGCTTGAACTCGTCTGATTCCTTATATATTCCTGTTTGCCATGCTTAGAGGGTATGACAGAGGATTGTACACGTTAAGCAAATCATCGTGCCATTGATACGCCAAACAAAATTGGGTTCGACAATCCCACGCATTTTCCTGCCACTGAAGTACTTACCCCATATAGTCTCGGGAAACTTGGGCGCCTCAACTCGAAATGTCAATTTCTAAGCCGAGTGTAATACCTGTTAGTTATTAGGAGAAGGTGGTCCAACTAAGGCGCACCAACCTCATATCTGTTTGAGGAGCACAGAAATCTATCCTTTTCCAGCAGGTAGTCCACCCTGCGCGCAATCACTGTGGGATCTTCCGGGAGATCGTATAATTTTCGGATCCCATCTTTAACGTGGGAAACAAACTGGGATCTTACCCCAGAGTGTCTATTGCGTATCTTTCAGAATTAGTAGTATATCAGGCTTGAGGAGGGCGTCATCCCCGTGTACCTGTGTCCACTTACTATCTTTATGTTTTCCTCCGACGCTTCCATATTTCCTGCATCAGCTATATAATCAAGCGCCACAAGGCAAGCACCGTGGACCTCAGACGTCAAAGTAACTGGGCCTGGGAGTGGGTCAACAAACAGGGTGTACCAGAGATTCACAGCTTTGGCCCGCCTTACTACAGCGGCCTCTACTGCTCTCGGCGTATTTCGCCGTGACTGGGTACCCGGCCAGATGTCCTCAGATTGTGGCATACTCGATTCGCCGGCTGGACTCGAACTTCTAACTCCTGACGTAGTGGCACTCTGGGTGGCTAGTGGGGATGAATATCGGGCTACACTGGATGACAGGAGTACTGACGGAGTATAGGTTCT
>Ga0307507_10006648_pt1 | contig 17528 bp, 17 predicted proteins | sample 7_EM_MG_FD_207223 | JGI IMG/M metagenome (GOLD analysis project Ga0307507, IMG submission 207223) | Populus trichocarpa ectomycorrhiza microbial communities from riparian zone in the Pacific Northwest, United States - 7_EM | ecosystem: Host-associated > Plants > Roots > Unclassified | place...
AGATAGCCTATAGAGGAGGTATTATTAATCTTAAAACAGGACCTATTTAGATAACTATTAAAGGGAGACCAGTTAGAATGTCTTTTAATATCCTACCGTTGGGACAGGACAAGGCGATACTAGGAATGCCTTGGTTATAGGAGTATAATCCAAAGATTGATTGGGTTACAGGTTAAGTTGATATTAAGGATACTTAATGGCGCAAAGTGCGACAGTAAACCAAGTTGGTATAGTACTAAGTTAGAGCGATATATAAAGAGACTAAGTAAGGCTTAAGTTATGTACCTAAGAGATACCACAAGTATAGCAAAAAGTTATGGTTACCAGAAAGTAAGAAGCTGTTAGAGTATACAGCTTAGGACCATAAAATAGAATTAGAAAAGGGAACAAGTCTAAAGTTCTTTCTAATTTATAAGCTTACTAAAACAGAGTTAGTAGCGCTTAAGGAGTTTATTTAGGAGAACTTATAAAAGGGATATATTAAACCGTTATAGTTATTAGTAGGATATCCAGTATTGTTTATCCTAAAGAAAAACGGAAAACTTAGGATGTGTATAGACTATAGACAGTTAAACAGCATTACCTGGAAGGATAGGTATCCTTTACCCTTAATTAGCGAAATCCAAGATAGGATAGGCAACGTAAAGATCTTTACAAAGATAGATCTAAGGTGGGCGTACCATTAGATTAGGATTAAGGAAGGCGACAAATAAAAGGCAGCCTTTAGGTCAAAGGAAGGACTATATAAGCCATTAGTTATGCAATTCGGGCTTATAAACGCACTAGCAACGTTCTAAAAGCGAATTAATAGTGTGTTAGGAGAATACCTAGATAAATTTATTATAGCATACCTTAACGACATTATTATCTACTTAAAGAATGAGGAAGAACACGGAGAATACGTTAAATAGGTCTTAAAGAGACTATAGGAAGAATAGATGCCAGTAGTAATTAAGAAATACGAGTTCTTTACCTAGAAGACTGATTTCGTTGGATTTATTATTGAACTAGGCCAACTTAGTATAGATCTAAAGAAGATTGAGGCTATAGTAAATTGGCAGGAACTAGAGAACGTTATATAGTTAAAATCGTTCCTAGGGTTTTGCAATTATTGTAGAAGGTTTATAGCGTAATGGTTATAGGACATTAAGCCATTTACGCAGTTAATAAAGAAAGAAGAACCGTGGGTATAGGGAAAGGAGTAATAAGAACTATTTAAGAGAATTAAAGAGTTGTTTACCTAGGAGCTAGTTCTTAAAGTCTATTAACTAGGTCTAGAGACGGTTGTAGAAATGGATATATTAGACTTTACACTAGGGGCGTACTTCCTATAGAAATATTAAGATAGATGGTACCTAGTAGTATACTACAGTTAGAAGATGACACCACTAGAGTTAAACTATAACATCTACAATAAGGAGTTGTTAGGTATAGTTGCAGCACTTAAGAAATAGAGAGCATTCTTATAAGGTACAGAGAAACCATTTGTGGTTAAGACGGACTATAAGAACCTTATAGGATTTCTAACAACAAAGGAACTCAACCAAAGACAGGTTAGATGGGCGGAAATGCTTATAGAATACCATTTCGAAATTCAGTATACCAAGGGTATAGATAATGCACGAGCAGATACTCTAAGCAGAAAAGCTAAACTATAGAATAGTGAAAAGCTATTAGGAGCTTTATTGCGAAGGGATTAAGACGGATTAATTAGGTATAATTATCCAAAGATTATAGTAACTAAAGAAAGTCAGATCTATAAATTACTAGAGAGTGATTAGATACAGAAGATCTAAGAAGCGTAGGTAGAGGATCTAGACTTAGAGCAATATAAAAACAGAGAAGCAACGTATATACCTAAGTCTATTACGGAAGAATTTGTTAAAGAATTCCATAAGGGAATAATATAAGGACATAACGGAGCTATAGGCTTAGTGTTAAGACTTTAAGAGGAGTATATTGTTTAAGGAATCTGGGGGCTAGCAAGATAAGTTATAAAGGAATATCTAGATTGCTAAAGAAATAAACTAATAAGGTATAAGCCGTATAGAGGGCTATAACCTGTTAAGACACCAGGAAGACCATAGGAGGTTATATTATAGGACTTTATTGTTAAGTTACTAAAGTTAAGAGATCCTATTATAGGACAAGATTATAACGCGATTTTAGTAATAGTAGATAAGCTAACAAAGTGGGGATACTTTATAGCATGCACTAAAGAGATATTAGTAGAGGATGTCGCTAGAATCTATATAAAGGAAGTATTTATAAGACACGGAGCACTAGATAAGATTATATTAAATAGAGATCTAAGGTTTATAGTAGCATTTTAAGAAGTGTTTCTAGTAGAATAAGGGGTTCGCGCAGTAATATCTATAGCGTATTATCTGCAGACAGATGGACAAACGGAAAGACTAAACTAGACACTAGAGTAGTATCTAAGGCACTATATTAATCACGCACAGAATAATTGGGTATTGTTATTACCAGTTACACAGTTTACATATAATATAATACCGTAAGAAGAAATAGGGATATTACTATTTAAGGCGAATTATGGATACGAGCTAAGAATATCATTATTACTATATTAAGTAAAAAGGACGAGTAGCACAGCTAAATAGAGAATGGAGATGTTAATAAATCTTTATATAGACCTTAAAGAAATAGCTAAACTAGTACAAGAATGAATGAAAAGGTACTATAATGCTAAGAGATTTAAGGGACCAGATCTTAGGGAGGGAGATAGAGTATAGCTACTATATAAAAATTTCAAGAGTTAACGACTAAGTAAGAAGTTAGACTATGTTAGACTAGGACCTTTTAAAATTAAGTAAAGAATTTTATTAGTTATGTATAAGTTGAACCTACTAGCCAAAATGAAAATTTACCTTATATAGCATATCGCAATGCTAGAGCCAGTATATGGGAATATTAAGCCACCAGTCTATAAGGCAGACATATATAGAGGACAAAAGGAAGATAAATGGCAAGTTTTAAAGATTATCAGCTATGAGGATGTAGATAACGAAATATGGTATAAAGTAAAGTGGATAGGCTATAGTGAGACTACCTAGGAACCACTAAGCAACTTAAGGAACGCTATAGGAAAGGTATAGGAGTATTAGAAGAAAGCAGGTTAGGTAATATTAATAAAGAAAGATTGCAAAAAAATAAGTTACCTAAGGGGGACCCAAGAGAAGCAATTGCCGAGCTACTTAGAGTTATTTCCCTTATAGGAGGAGAGCCAATCCTTTTATTACCTAGCTTAGACAAACCCTGTTAAACTAGTTTCTACTCCTTAGAATAGACCTTCTTACAGATACGTTTAAGGCGTTAAAGACGAGTATAAGCTAAACGTTAAGCTTTAAGGACGTGTGCGGACTCTTTTAAGGCACGTTAAACCTTAAGTAACGCGGAGGCTAGCTCACCGTTAAGCTTCGCAGTGGTAGATTAAATACAAGACCCTATAATAAGTTACTTAGGGAACTTAAAGACTGTTAAAAGTCATAGGACGCGTATACTTAGCGTTAGAGACAGAGCGAACGTCGCAGGACGATTAAATGTTTGCTTTAGTGCACTCCAAGCAAGAGGAAGGTTGTTAAGACGAAGGACTTACCAACGCAATACAGACCAACCCCTCTTTCGCGCACCTTAAGTAAGGAATCGCCATCACTTTACCTAGTAACAGTATGGAGGAGACTGTACGAAGGCGACGCTTAACCCAGGAAAGAGAAGAAGAAGCTTTAGGCATAATAAGTATAGATATTAACTAGAGTGGTTAAACGGACATTACACCTCTAGTGGACGACTTAGAGATGTTAGGAATCTTTAAGGACGAAGATAAAGAGGAGGGAGATAGTATTACGGACGCTTTAAGTACAATATTATAACTACTTAGAGAAGAGTCAGCGGAAGCTAGTTAGTTAATATAGGCACGGTTTAGGATAGATCTGGTAGAACCATATAACGAGGAATAGTAACTAAGGTTACGTGGTGTTGAATGTATTAACTATATTAAACGGAAGGGACGTTATGTTTAATATAGATAACACGTACCTTACATACAAGAGAGGATTTCTTAGGAGTACGGTTGTGTATTTAAAGGACCTCAGTCCCTACCGTAGATAGTTCTCTCCTTATAGTAAATCTTAGAATACAATTGGAGTTAATCTGTTGGGCAACCACTCCACCAGTTATTATTACGTTGTTGTTTTTATCGTACCTATATACCCAGCCTAATAATAGAGCCCACCGTAGTCTAAGCTACAAGGTTCCGTTATAGCGAGCGGGAAGGGGTTCCTATAGAACGTTAGTTATAACTTTGTCCTTATAAGTGGTACTTACTAAACGCGGGGCTAAAGCTAGGTAAAGATTAGGGACAGTAACTAGAGGATTAATATAGTAAACGGTTGTTAGTGTTGGCCGTTTATAAGTTGTGTTGGGGTATAGGGACGGAGTAGTATCTTAAGATGTGTTCCTTGCTTCTATATTTAAAGCAAAGGCATAGCTTAATGCGTTATTCTTATTTAGGGGACCCTAGTAGAGCGTATTCTAGGGTCCCTGTGTTAATATCTATGGCGTTAGGGTGCTTAGGCTAAGATAATAACTTAGTAGATATTTACAGGGCTGTCGTATTATATTAAGGAGTGGACTTCGGTGTTAGGCGTAGTATATTATTATATCGTTTATTAATAATGTTTACGCAGGCGTTAAGGGCTCCTGGTAGGTCTATACCTAGTAGGGAGGTTTTTAGTTTAGGACTTAGGGATTTAATAAGGCTATTAATTAGTGCGGAGTCGTTCCAGCCTGTTTCTTTTATATAATAGTTAAATTTAGAGAAGTATACTAGAAAGCTTTTTATTCCTTAAGTTATGTAGTTTATTTTTCTCTAGGTAGTAGCTTGGCAGTTTAGGTTACTATACATGGCTTTAAGAAGTATAATTAGGCTTAGTACTAAGTTTGGTTAAAGAGGTTTAATAAGGTTAGCTACATCTCCTCCTAGTTGACTTAGGGTATAATAGAGTTAGTTAGCTTTAGTTAGGTAGTAGTTAGCGTTACCAGTTAGCTTATTTTTAAGCCAACTTAAGAATAATTAGAGTTCTTGTTATTTACTAGTAAATATTAGAGGGTCTAGTAATTATTTAGATTGTTATGGCGCAGTAGTTAGTTCTACTGGTAGGATAACTATTACTAGTTTAGGGCTTGCGTTCCGCGTATTGGCTTTTAGTAATAGCGACCGGTCTTAAGGGCTTAGCGTAGGCGTCTTAAGGGTGCAGATTTCTTCTTAGAGGGCCTTAATTGTTTTCTAGTGCCGTGCTTCTTATTTAGCTTGCTATTAAGCTATAGCAGTTTAGTTTTATGCGAGGGCGTCTATAAAGGACTTTTGCATATCTACTAATTATTCCTGGAGTACGGATATAATATTAGCGGCCGTTATAGGGGCTTTAGGGTTATTCTATATTTTAAATAGGGCGGGGCGGAATATAGGTTTTAATATAACGTAGTATTACGGAGTAAGTATAAGTGGTAATAATATATAGCGAAGTAGATATTATTAAGCTATGTATATAAACTATATAATAAAGTTAAGACGTTACGTAAGGAGAGAAGGTAAGGAAACAGAAAGAAAGGGTATATATTGTTAGTTTAGTTGCTTGGTCGACACGTGCATAGAGCAGAATAGGATTTAAGTAGCGGTCCTGGCAGAACTTGGCAGGATTTAGTGGACTTGGCAGAATATGGCAGAATGCGGCAGATTGCCGTTAGATTGTCGTCTCGCGGTCAGTCTCTTCTTGCTGCGTTAGTGGAAATAGGTGGAAACAGGTAGGAACAGGTGGACGTGTATAAGGTGTTACGGAGGTGTCCCGTGACACCTAGGATAGAAAATCACTATTAGCTTACCTACTACTAGCGCCTTAGCGGCTGGCTCTATATTATATAAGTCTATTATACCTATTAAAACTAAATCCGTTAATTTAACCCACCCTATAGCCCATAATTTAACTTAATTTATATTAATAAGCCGTAATAGTGCCATATAAGGCTTGCCCTTTATTATAGCGTTCGTAGGGTTAGTATCTCCATTAATCCACTTAACTTTAGTAATTTGTCTTCATTTATAAGCTTAGTAAAGGCATATTATATTAATTATTAAGCGTTTCTTTTACATAGTTCCTAGTTAGATAAGATAGTTATATAAGAACTTTAAGTTAGTGCAGAGAATAAGTAGTAAGTTAACCTATAAGACCTTATCTAGCGTGGATTTAATTATAGCGCCTATATTAAAACCATGCGCTATACTATATAGCTCTAAGGCTAATACACTTCTAGTAACTCTTTTGCACTTAATTAAGGACTAGTAGATAATATTTGCCTTATTTAAGGCGTCTGCTAGTATAAGTACGTAGCCAATTTACAAAGATGGGTCCTTATTATTAGTAAAGGAAGCGTCCGTAAATACTAGGAGTTATAAGGTGTTGGCGTCTAGCTTAATAAACTTTAGGCCTCTATTTACGTTCTTAATCTACTAGCTTAATTACTTATTAAGACTCTTTATATTATCTTTAACTAGGTTAACTACCTAGGTAGTAAAGAATAGGTTATATAAGGCCTCTAGCTAATAAACTAAGGCAATATAGGCTCCTCTAGCGCGTTAAGTAATATACTAGTCCTTTGACGTAAGTAGGCTATATATAACTCCTCTAGAGCCAGTACTGTTTGCTAGCATAGTATTAACCACACTAAGGTTCTTATACTAGCGCTTTTACGTTAGCATAATACTCCCATCTTATATTAATTAAATAAGTCCTCTATTAAACTTAATTAGTATATTAGCACTCAGTTACTCTCGCTCCTTAGCCATAAATTTAACCTTATATAGTTTGCTTTATTTAGCCTCTATAAAGGTATTGTCTATAAGGAATAGTATATTATTAGCCTATAGGCTAACAATTCTAAAAGGCTTATTACTATAAAGCAAGCAGGGGTTATACATGGACTAGTCTATTTACAGCTAATTAACGTAGTATAAATAGTAGATCTTAAACCAGTGGTTTCTAGCTTTAGGTACTCTATAAAGTAGCTTTATAACCTTTAGAACAGAGTCTATATTAATTCCCAGTTATTTATTTAGCTTATATGGCGGTTATATATAGAACTCGCGGTTTAGGTTCGTAGTAGACTAGATATAGGCTTATAAGATATCTCGGAGGTAGAGTCATGTCTATAGTAGTATAGCGGTAATACAGAGAATTAGCCGCTAACTAACTCGTTAAATTATTAGTAACTAAGTAAGGACTAGCTTTTTCTCCAAGTTATTATAGGCCTATATAATAAGTTATAATTTCTTAAAGGCTTTATCAGTTCCCTTATTCTTAATCTTATTAACAAACCGTAAATTAAAGAGTCTAACCCCCTTTGGCATATTATATAGCTTAATAATCTTAAAGATGCCTTTCTTAAGTAGGCCTATAACCTCCTTTTATCGTAAAGCGCTAAATTAGGTATTATTATTGTTCTGTAAGTAAATAGTAGTATTAGCCATATCTGCGGTATTATCGTCCTATAAGTAGATAGCAATATTAGCGATATTCGCAATATCAGCGATATCCGCAATATCACCTATAAAAGCGCCTGTATCTATCATAGCATCCATAATAGCTGTGTCTACAACAGCCGTAAGCAATAGGTATTTATAGGGGCGACCTCTACCTCGCTTTAGCAGTAGCTATAGTTTAGCCTTAGGTAACAATTAAGGTTTGGCTAGTAAAGGTACTAGTTTATCTAATTTGGCAAACTCTTATGGTTTAACTAGGTCTTATAGGTCCAGTAGGTAAGGTTTTACAACTATAAAGCGGAAGGTTATAGGCCCATTTAATAGCTTTATAGTGCAGGTCTTGCCGTTAACGGTAAGTAGTATATATAGTCCGTCCTAATAACCACTTTAGCTAGTATTGCCTTCTCTCTAGACTAAGACAGGTAAACTAGGTAAAAGGCCATAAATAGCATTAGTTTATAGTCTATTTCGCATATTAAGAGCGTTAGCAATTTATTATTTAGCTTATAGCTTCTGGATTTCTACTATTGCTTTCCTAATGACTATAGCTCGTTGTGTAACTAAAGGTAATAGCGCGTCCAATTTAACTATTTAGGGGTAGGCTCTAAAGACTAGAAGTGTAGGGACTAGGCCTTCTAGGCCAGCCGTATTATTAATAGCTTTAAAGGCCATTTATAGGGCTATCTCCTTACTAATTTTAGGGATTTTAGTTATAATAATTTAGTAGGCTCGTCATAGCGGACCATAGTAGCGTTCTACCATTCTAATAGAATTGTGTAATTTAACTAGAACCAACTTTATAGTTGCTCCCATAGTAGCAGCGTAGTGCTTAAACCCCTTACTAACAAAGTTCTTCCCAGCGTCTATAGTAATTAAGTCTGGTGGTCCTAAATAGCTATCAATCCAGCACATTCAAAGAACGTCCTAAGTGTGCTTAGCGCTAATATCTTATAGCTATCTACCAGCTTAAAATCGAGTTGCTTCGTTAACTACGTATAGTAAAGGGGAGCCGCTAATATATATAATATTAACAATAATATTATAATTAAAATTAACATCGTCTTATAAGGTAAAGCAAAATCTACCTAGGGGTTTACTAAACTTCTAGCAGTAGTAGCAGAGTCTAGTTAGCTCTTTAATAGCAGATCTATTAGTATTATAGCTATAGCCAGCCTTATTAAGAAGCTTTTGTAGTCTATTAACTAATAGGTAACCAAATTAACGGTATAGGCGTTATAGTTCTACATCAGTTAGGTAGCAAGGGTTTATATTAAAGAACTCAACCAAATAAGACTGTAAGGAGAAGCTCTATAAGAGAAATAGGTAGCCAAATTATCTAACTACTAGCACCCTTTTAGTGCGAGTAATAATAACGTCCTTTAGGTTATTTTATTTAATATAGAGTCTATCTATATCTACTAGGCAAAGTAGGAAAAGAGTATCTGCTTTAATAATATGGAATTATACCTTGCCTATAGGGCTATTAACATCTATAGTTCCAATAGACATAGAGGCTCCAATCCTAAATTGGATAATTACTTAGCCCTTAGTTAATATATTAAGACTTACAGACTTATCTACGGCCTATAAAGCTTAGAATTGGCTATAGCTAGCCATAGACTTACGCGAAGCACCTATATTAATTATAATTCCCATAAAGACCGTTAAGGTATATTATGGCGCTGTGGTTGTAGCCGTACTATAGGCAAATGGGTCGGTCTCCGTGTAAGATTCTGTGGTAGACTCTATAGTAAATTCTAAAGCCATAAGCAGGTGTATACAAGCCTTATTAGCTAGCTCTACGCTTATAGAGGTTACTTCCTCCATAGTAAGTATTTTAAAGGTAGTAATATAGGCAGAACTATTATTAGGTTCTCTGGCATCGCTCCTAGAGTCATCAGCATTATATATATAGGCTTCAAAATCTAAGTTATCCTCTTTATCTCTTTCACAGGCGGCGACATATTATTTAAAGTAGTTATTAAAGTTGCCCTTATTACGGCCCTTAATATTAATAAATCGTCTCTTATAGTCGTCTCTAGACCAATTACGCTCCTCCTCTATATATTTCCATAAGCGGCAGTCCTCCTTCTTACAGACGTAGCACTTGGCCTTTAGTCTACCGTTGGTTCTATAGGGGCGATTACTACTATAGCAATTAGTATTTCGGTCTTAATTTTGGTTATTTTAATAGTAACATCAATCTATAAAAAAGGCTTGGTAAGACAATCTTATTAAGGCCTATAGGGGGTATTCTTTTTCCTACGTAATAATGGAGGATTATAGCTTACTAATTAACTAAGAGAGGTCTTCTAAAGGGTTAGAGACAGCAATATAGCATACTAGTACTCCCTAGCAAGCAGTAACTAACTTATTCATAAGAATACAGTTCATATAAAAGTCTAGGTATAGTCCATAATATTACTTTAGCAGTTTATCTATAAGAAGTTAAAAGTTCTAATAAATTAACTTATTAGGGTTCTCGTCCATAACTCCTTAGAGGGTTATACTATTCCACTCTGTAAGGTTCTTACAGTAGTATTCTAGCCCTTTAAAGAACTGTTATATATAGTTACAGGCTTCCATAAAAGGTCTCAACTCAAGGTTACTGTTACAGTAGTAGTCCTAAATAAGTCCTTTTAGCATGCTAGGGAATGCCACTACGTAGCCTTCTAGTGGTAAGCCAGATCTCTTACAAATATTATAGAAGATAGTTAGCTTAAAGTTAAAGCTATTATTAACTCTATTATACTTTTAGTCGTCTATATAAATCTTTATAATTATAGCCACCTCCTTGCTATATCTAGGTCCTTACTCCATATTAGGCACAGCTAGTTTAGGTGGTGTATATATATATAGCTGCTATAGTTGCTGCTCTCTTAGCTATAGCAGTTAGTTAATAAGAGCATAGATTTAGTTATAATTAGAGGATTAAGGACCAGGAGGGGTAGTAGGGGTAGCAGGGGCAGCAATTGGAGTAGCTAGCGGTGCAGCAGTAGGAGTAGATCTAGGGGGGGTAGTAAGGGTAGCGGGGGCAGCAACCAGAGTAGCTAGCGGTATAGTAATTAGAGTAGCTAGCGGTGCAGTAATTAGAGTAGCTAGTAGTACAGCAAGCTTATCTAGGGTCGTATTAAGTCAGTCTTACAAAGCTATAGTAATTATTAGCTTAATATTATTAAGGGCTAGACTAATCTCTTCGTCCATCCATTTATAAAACTCTTCTTTATTAGCAACGTCCGTTAATACCTTACTAAGGGAGTATCTCTTATCTTACTTAACAATATATACTCCTCTCTTAACTAGGTATTTACGGATTCCCATTCTAGTATTAGATTATACTTATATAAAGATCTCTAGCATAAAGTCCTTAAAGTCTTCCTAAAATACTATCCATAATAAAGAGTTTATAAGGTTAGATTATGTATATAGGTGCATCTTAGTCTCTATATACTCCGCTAGATCATTATCTATAGCCGTCTCTAAGTTAATTCTATTACTATATTTAGCAATTCTTTCCTTCTAGTTAATTTCCATATTATCGTGTTTTTATATATGTTTAGTTTAAGGTTAGGGGTGTGGTTAAAGTTAAGGTTAAGGGTATAAAGGTATATATATATCCTATTAACAAATCTATAGTTCTTAGACACTATAGACAATTCTTAGTAGAGATATAGTCCTCTAGGCAATCTAACACGTTAACAGTTAAATTAATACATGGTTTTAAGCTTTAAGGGTCCTCTAGGCAATATAACGCGTTAATAGTTAAGCTAATACATAGTTTTAAGCTTTAAGAATAACATAGCTCTCTCTAAGTAAAGATACAATTCTCTAGGTGATTTAACGCATTAGCAAGCTAATACGTAGTCTTAAGCTTTAAGGGTAACGTAGTTTTCTCCTTTAACTAAAATAGGGCAATAGCTCTGTAATTTAACGCGTTAACAATTAAGCTAATATATAGTTTTAAGCTTTACTATTGCGTATTTCCTAATCTATACGTCTACTAATTAGTATTAGTATACTCGCATTATTAACGTGCACGAATATCACTTGTGGTGGTACGTATGCGGTATTAAAGTTGGTAGTTAATTGTTGTCTAGAAGTCAGGGGTTGCTCCGAGTCAGATTAGCCAGTCTCGCCTCGTAGTCTCGTGACTACGTCACATAATTAACGTTCCAACAGGTATAAATAAAAAATGCCAAGAAAAATGCCTTGGCATGTTTGCATCAAATGCGACACTTCGTGAACTGGCGAAGTGAAGAGTTCAACTTTATTGATTGCGGGTTTTGTCCTAACCCGCTCACATCTATGCGCCATCTCTATGCTATGCGCCGTGACCCGCTCCACCCGCTAATGCTTGCGATCCTGTAACCGATCAGTCTGACCGCGCAAAACCCAGGCCGAGGAGGCTCCTTTAAAGGATGTTCAACTTCACGCCTCTCCTCGGCGCCCAATCTACCTCCCCGGCATCGCAATCACTACTCGAGTTCGATGGAGGTATCAAAATCCTTATTGACGTGGGCTGGGATGAGAGTTTTGATGTTGAGAAGCTGAAAGAGCTTGAAAGGTATGATGCGCCTTGGTCTTAACCTCTCTCCTTTAGCGTATACAAGGAGGGAAACTTTTATTTGTTATCGCTGCAATCAAACGGACTTAGTGTATATAAATATGACAATAGGAGCTATACCACATCATGGCGGACAGCAGGTCACTCAAGGAACCTCAAGACGAAGCTAACAAATATTTCTCCAGACAAGTCCCTACCCTCTCCATCATCCTCCTGACCCACGCGACCACCGCCCATCTTGCTGCTTTTGCGCATTGCTGTAAAAACTTCCCGCTGTTCACTCGGATACCCATCTACGCTACGCTCCCGGTCATCTCGCTTGGGCGAACCCTCATACAAGACTTATACGCGTCAACGCCTCTAGCCTCATCGATCATCCCGAAGGAAGCGCTTTCTGAATCAGCATACTCCTTTCCCTCCTTTCGAGCTGGAAGCAACCCGAACATTCTGCTGCAGCCTCCTACACCTGATGAAATTGCTGGCTACTTCTCCCTGATCCATCCTCTCAAGTACTCTCAGCCACACCAACCTTCACCATCACCTTTCTCCCCGCCGTTGAGCGGGCTCACGGTCACAGCCTATAGTGCTGGACATACCCTGGGAGGAACCATTTGGCATATACAGCATGGGTTGGAATCAATTGTGTATGCGGTGGACTGGAATCAGGCCCGGGAGCATGTCCTATCCGGCGCTGCCTGGCTGGGAGGGGTTGGAACAGGTGGTTCGGAAGTCATCGAGCAACTGCGACGCCCAACCGCGATGATTTGCAGCAGCAGGGGGTCTGGTCCAGTCACGCTTGCAGGCGGGCGGAAAAAGAGAGACGACACGCTTCTGAGCATGATTCGAGATACCGTCGCGAAAGGCGGCACTGTGCTGATACCCTCTGATTCGAGCGCTCGCGTGCTGGAGCTGTCATACCTCTTGGAGGAAGCATGGCAGGCGGAGGTCGAAAACGGAGATGGCAGCAGCCCTTTGAAGAACGCCAGGCTCTACCTTGCCAGCAGGACTAGCGGTGCGACGATGAGATATGTGCGCAGTATGCTGGAATGGATGGAGGAGGGCATTGTGAGGGAATTCGAAACCGCAAGCGGAGGGCAAGAGACCCAAGGCCACAAGCGCAATAGAACCCAGCAGGGGGGATTTACGGGAGGCGTCAAGCAAGATGACCAGAAAGTTGCGAGAGCACCGTTCGATTTTAAATACCTTAAACTGCTAGAACGGAAGACGCAGGTCAATCGTCTACTTGCTGTAGATGGACCCCGAGTGATTCTTGCAAGTGACACATCACTTGAGTGGGGGTTTTCGAAAGAGACGCTTCGGAGTATTGCAGGGGACAACAGGAACCTGATCATCCTGACAGAGCGCGTCGGGCAGTCTGCAAGCGAAAGGAAAGGACTTGGCAGATATCTCTGGGAGCTGTGGGATGAGAGAAGAAGTGGTGTTGCTGGAGCAGATGCGGAGAGTAGTGCGACTGCTGTTGTTGACGCTTCTGGCAACGAAGTGTTTTTGCAACATGTTCAGCTCGCCCCTTTAAGTGGCAGCGAGATACCATTATATCAACAATACCTCGCGAGACAGCGGCAACTACAGAATACTATGCAAGGCGACACAAGTACTGCTCTGGAAACATCCGCCGATGTCGTGGACGATCACTCGTCTTCGACGTCCACAACTTCCGAGGATTCAGATGTGGAGCACCAGGGTAAGGCTCTCAATACTGCTGCAACCCTATCCCATGCACGACATAAGCTTGGCCTCAGTGATGCAGAATTGGGGATCAACATTTTAATCCGGCGGAAAAACGTTTACGACTACGAAGTAAGAGGCAAGAAAGGCCGAGAGAAGATGTTCCCTTACGTTGCCAAGCGCAGGCGTGCCGATGATTTTGGCGACCTTATCCGGCCGGAAGAATATTTACGAGCTGAGGAACGAGATGAGGTTGATGGAGAAGACATGCGTGATGGCGGAACAAAGAAAGAGAATGCAGTGGGCCAAAAGCGAAAGTGGGATGATGTCGGTGTGCGTAACGCAGCTGGAGGTCGTCGCTTGTCCAACGGTATCAACAAACGCCGCAGGGCGACCGATGACCGCGACGCCTCAATGGAACCGACAGGAAAAAACGATCCTCGAAGGCGCGCTACTAAGCCAGAAAGCGATTCCTCAGATGGCGAGTCCGACGAAGAATCATCCGAAGCAAAGGTGGAAGGACCGTCGAAGATTGTGTTCTCTTCTGAAACCCTCCGCTTGGAATGTCGCATTTCCTTTGTCGACTTCTCAGGGCTACACGACAAACGCAGCATTCAGATGCTTGTCCCTCTTATCAAGCCACGGAAACTGATTTTGGTGGCCGGAGAAGAAGCGGAGACCAATGAACTTGCAACAGATTGCCGCAAACTGCTCAATTCGGGCTCTGAAGAATCCACCGAGGGTGGCGGCGATGTGTTCACACCATCCATCGGGATAACCATTGATGCTAGCGTCGACACAAATGCCTGGACTGTTAAGCTCAGCCAGTCGCTGATTCGGAGGCTGCATTGGCAGAAAGTAAAAGGCTTGGGTGTTGTGGCCATCACTGGGAAACTGGAAGCTGCATCCTTGGAGGAAAAGCCCGGTCAAGAAGGTGCTAAGAAGAAGCTGAAGATGATCAAAGGAGAAGGTCAAGACTCACAGAGCAAGGACGAGGCTGATTCGGAGATGGATGCAACGCCAGTCCTCGATGTTGTGCCAGCTAACATGGCGGCCGCAACGCGATCAGTAGCCCAACCACTCCATGTGGGCGACTTGAGATTAGCAGACCTCCGGAAGATCATGCAGGCCTCTGGGATGACGGCTGAGTTTAGAGGTGAGGGAACGCTGGTAATCAATGGGACTGTTGCAGTAAGAAAGAGTGGGACAGGCAAAATTGAGGTTGACGGCGGTGCTTACAGTATGGCTGATCCTCGAAGTACTGAAGGAGGAACTTTCTTCAAAGTCAAGAGAAAGATCTATGAAGGATTGGCAGTTGTTGCCGGAGGATAAGCATTCCCCAGTACAGGCTTCAAATTTGTATTCTATCTACTTTCTTGTCTGTCTAACCACTTATTCCCGCCATGACTACGCTTCTACTGTTGTTGTTTTTAGTATGATAGTTTTGAAGTGCTTCAATTCACTTGCGCGTTGTTGACAGGACTTGGGGCCGCAAGCTTTCACAGTCCGATCTTTGCTTTACTAATCACTCCAGTGCCACCAGAAGCTAAACATATCACCCGCTCCGAACCTATCAGCATCTTTTCTGTGAGGTCAAGCCTTAAACCGCAGCTTTCTCTCATGTGTTCTTCTCGCGACCACATCAACTCCATAACCACCTTTCACTATCAAATCTACCAAACACAAGAAGCGGGCTGTATGGCTCGTTCTACCTCTGGATGTCGGAAATGCCATTATCGTACCTCGTGCTATACATTTATTCATTAAACTCTTGGTTGAATCAATACAGGTCATTCCGGCAGTGATGGATGACGATAATGCTTCGTAGCCGCAATCCTGCTCACTATTTCTCCGACATGTCACTTCTCACCGCCTCGTTGTTGTACGGTGCTTTTCCTTCATTAAATATACCTTCTCTGAGTCACAGTTGGTCATTCCAGCAACGTTAAATGATGCTGTTGCTTTGTTGGCATCACATCAGACCTCTTGCATGCTTGTTTGTCGTTATCCAACAACACTGCCAGCTTCTTCACAAAATCTCTTCTATGAGTCAAAGCTGGCCACCCTGGTAGTGTCAGGCGTTGTTATTGCTCTGCTGGCAGCTATCATCAGCATGATCATAATGTGCTCCCTAAGTGAAAGATCCTCTCTCAGAAGATATATATAGGCCTCTCCTTCTCCCTCAGGACGTACCAATCTTCCTTTCTTCGTCGAGATTCTTCTTACCTTCAAGAAACCAACTATCTTATCTATCCTACAAGCATACAGCATCTTCTCTTTTCCACTCTTCAGCCTCACGGGCAAGTCTCTTTCGGGCACGAAAACCTACAGCTTCTTTCTTCTACTCATCGCCGGTTTGTAACGGTCTACGCCTTATTATATGCCCAACGCTCTACCAAATCACTGGAAGGCAAGGACCGGCTTCCAGCCTCCAGCCAACGGCCCAGCATTACCGTGGCAAGCACCCCCTCCTTTCCCACCAGCGATGCCCTACTTCGCCCACCTACCATGAGGCTACGCCGACCCCCTAAGCCTAAAGCCCAACATCCTCTGTGACCCACCACCAGACCCGCTCTACGACCTCCCGCCGCACGGTCCAAACCACTACCCCCCTCCCCCTCATCCTCCTCCACCCTCCTTCTGGGGCCCGCCACCCCCTCCTCCCGGCCCGCACCCCCTACCTGGCCCTACCACCGCGCCGCAGCCCCCGCACCCACACCCCCGGACCCGAAAGACCGCTCGCGGTTCCCCCGGGCCTCCGCCGCGGCGCCAGCATCCTCTCCGGCGACAAGTACTGCCTCTGCCAACACGTGCTCAGCGAGTCCGCGCCCTGGTTTCCCGAGAACCGCGGCAAGACGCTCGCGTTCCAGGTGAAGTACCTCGACTGCCACTGGGGCGTGCGCGCGGCCATGGACGTGCTGCGACCCGGGGAGGATAATAGCGCGTGGGCGGTTACCGAGGTGGTGGAGCGCGGTGGGGGGGAGTGCGCCAAGGGGAGTACAATGCCGTATGAGGGGGCCTTGGGGATTGCGGAGGTGGGGTGGGCGGAGAGGAGGGGGATTGTTGGGTTTGCTGGATTATGGTGGTGGTGGTGGTGGTGGCGTTGTTGTTATGTTGGCTGCGGATTGAGGGGTGCGGTCCTGATGGTCGTGTGGAGGTTTCTTTACTACGGGTGTTTGGATTGGAGGATCTCATACTCTTGGCTGTTTGCTCTTGTGTATGCACGGTGGTGCTCACGCACTCCGTTTGGGGAAGCGAAGGTTATCTCTATGTGGAGCGGAGATATGTACAGAACACACCCATCAAATTACTACAGGGTTTCCAATTCCAAACTCAATGTCGTGCTGAATACAAAAACCGTATGCCAATTTGCCCCTTTCGCCACCCTTTCCCCTTCTCCCCCACTCACCACTTTCTAGCACCCCTCTCCTACCTAACACGTCCACACCTTCGGCCCCGGAATAGTATAGCTGTTGAAGCTGTTGTAGATGTTGGCGGTGTACCCAGGGTCTGTCACCTTAATGTGGCCCGGAATGACGACCGTCGGGGACCCGCTGCCGCTGCCGCCGACCGCCGGCTTGACCTGCGCGCACTGTTGGAATTACAAGGTCATAAGGTCACAGCGGAGCAGTCTTGAGGGTCTAATTGATGATAGAGATGACGCAGACGATGAATATTGATTGATTCGTGATGCAGTAGATGCGGTTGATGTCTATCTAG
>Ga0307507_10006649_pt1 | contig 17525 bp, 2 predicted proteins | sample 7_EM_MG_FD_207223 | JGI IMG/M metagenome (GOLD analysis project Ga0307507, IMG submission 207223) | Populus trichocarpa ectomycorrhiza microbial communities from riparian zone in the Pacific Northwest, United States - 7_EM | ecosystem: Host-associated > Plants > Roots > Unclassified | place...
AGAAATTGATTTTCAAAAAAACCACTTTTCATTAAAAAAAACACGGCCTAAATATTTTTTATTTTAGAGATAGAGACAAAGTTATAAAATAAATTTATATACAGAACAATTCTAGAGTGAATTGTTGCTGTTTCAAAATAGAATGTACAAGAAAACATACTCCCTCTATCCTCTGTTTCTGTTATACTTGTATTTTCTATAAGAAACCAAATAACAATGTCACTGTCCAGCCCACAAGTCCACAAAAAAAATATAGCAAAGCCAACAGTGACACTTTTTGGGTCATAGCCCTCCACCTTCCTTGAACTTTAAGGAACAAAGCCCGAGTCCAGTTGGAACCAACACCATCAGTGATGGGATCTTCCAGCTATATGAACTTCCAAATTTCACACCAGCTAGCAGTCCCAATATGATTTCAATAAACTAAGTCCATGGTTTTTGTTTTTTTTTCATTTTACTGTGCTGAGTAGAAAGATTCAACCCAGCTTTGCAATTAAACCTTTACAGGTGAGACAATAACAACTATTAGTGGTTAAATACACACCTTCTAGTTAATTAATTATCAACTTTTTTTTAGTCTGATAATTAATCCATACTCTGTTGTAAATAAGGAATTCTTTTCTCTTGTGTCCGTGTGATTGGTCTACGTTTCAATTCAGCTATGCTAAACAGGCAAAGCTAAGATTTGTGTACAAAAACCCGATAGAGTGATGGCGCTTGTTTCTTGTTGCTGTAGTTTCTATCGGTTCTTAAAGTGATATAATTATTAAGATAGCTCTGAGATCTCTATCAGTCCTTGCAATATTCCGATACAAAAAACTTCTCGAACCAGAAGAAATTCTACTCTTGCCGTGATCCGGTTTGATATAACTGTTAAGATAGTTCTGGGATTTTGAGTGGGTGATGAAGTAAAGACAGAGCAAAAGACGTTGTTCATTAATAAGTTTGTCATGGATAATCACGGATGACCTTGTCATGATTAATGCAATTAACAAGAGTTCTTCTTTCCTTCATTCTTATCGTTTATGAAATTAGTCAAGGATATATTTAACAAGGTGGAATTTGAACACAGCACCTCACCTTACCTCTTTTACTTTACAAGAACACTTGTACATGATCAATTGTCCAAAGATGAATCATAAATATCCACGATGCTGGCGCAAATCCACTATATTATTGACTTCTGAAAAGATATTATTTCATGCTTGTACTCGTAATCTTACAGTAGTTATTAAGTTAGTACTTTATTGAAATAGAAGACTATTCGATATTAAGTTAGTAAATTATAAAATAAAAAAAAAAGTATAATCACGAGAACAGGGATTTAAGAGAGTGAATATTGTAATTATTATATCTCTCATGATCTTTATATTTACCTAATAACTTGAGATATTTATGAAAGTATCTTGTTGATGGAGTCTCAACCACCGTATAGATGGAGAATACTTATATGAGTCATACTGAGGAGAAGTTTAGGTGGGGAAAAAGATCTGCGTCCATTTAAGAGACCGGTAGGCACAGAGATAACCATCAATAAAAGAAGAAGGTAGATATCGTGCTGACAGTTCATGAAAAAATTAGAAGAGTTCACTGCTATACTGATATTTTTTTTTGGAGGTCATAACACTGTTATTATGGTGTATGTCATTCGTCGAGCTTCTTGAAGATTTGCATGGGATTGTGATTAATTTGGTCCCATGATTATTAGGAGTCTAAAAACAAGAAATTGTTGTTCGTTTGGGCCCGAGCTAGATGGCAAAATGTCCTAAACAGAGAGTCACCCTGCCGATTAAGGCTAGCCCAAATGATAGGGCTATTTTACTACGACAACCACCATGTTTTTTGGGGCTGGTCAAGTCAGCAGAGCTACCACTTTGTGCTGGTCCAGACAAAAAGGATGTCCTGATAGAGCTAACACTTTTTCTTGGTTGTACTATCACAAATATATCAAATGCCATATTATTATTATTGTTGTTCTAATCAATAGTTGTCTTGGACGATCATGACAAAGAAAAATCCAGTGCTTGATCCATATTTTCATAAATGTTGCTAACATATAATTGTTCATGTACATTCGAAATCAAAAGCAGCATATATTAATTTTCACTTTGAGAGTCCCCCACAAATGCCACTATAATTTCACGTGATGCTTGAAAAACTTATGGTTCCTAGCTATTCCAGAATGAAATGCAAGTATTTTGGTGAGCATGAAGTGCAAGTGCAAGGAAATTTCTCACAGGGAATCCTATGAAGTATGAACACTCACGTGCAAGGTGTACACGAGCCAAAAAGACACAGAAGAGGTGAACAGGAATTGAATCAGACATGGAGATGGAGAGTTTCCAAGAAACAGCATAGGTGAGAAATTTTATAACCAAGAGAGTGCACGTACGTACTAGTATTGTACCTTGTTATCTATTAATGTACGTGGATTTTGTTTCGATCTATTTGTTTGTTCATTTCTATGTTGTCCGTATTTACGTTGGAGACTTTGGTTTCTTGGATTATTGATATCCCTTTTCTCATTGAAATATTGCATGATGATGATCAATTGGCAATTATCATATATTTGCTCTAATATTAGAATTGGTATCTTTCATGATATTTCTCAACATTATTTCTTTTGTTTAGAAAAACCTCAAATCAATTCCCAATCTATCAAGTAACTCTAGATGCAGTTTCTAACTCAATTTCTTTCTTAATTGGATCCTTGAATTACATGGCATTGTTCAATTGAATCCTTTGAAGCATGTTCCTCTTGAATAGAATTTGAAATTTTCAGTTTTTACAAATTGGGATGATGTTGGATAGAAGGAGATCTTTTTGAGAAATGTTGGTGCCTTAAATAGGAGTTGATAAAATTAATTGTTAGATAATGAAATTAAGGACCAAATAGCACATCAAGGATGAAAATAAGGTTTCCTAATTTATTTATTTTTGCTTTTTTTATTTCACCATCAATTTTACGAGATTATAACAAAAACAACTAAAACAAAAGATAAAAACGCTATAGCCCCTCTCACATTTTTCTATTTATCATTATAGTGTAATGACTTTGTTGTCATTCACAAGAAAAATTTGCTTGCCTTTAAACTAGGAGTATTTTTGTTTTTTTCACAGGGTATATTAGTCATTATAGATTTGTATGAGAGTATCTTTATCTATTCAATATATTTATGAACAATAAAAGAACCAAAATATCACTGGAATAAAAAAAAAACTAACACTGTAGGGAAGGGGTATTGTAATGATAATAATAGTAATAGTAGTAATTATACTAATAATATTTAATTTTTAATTTTTAATTTACTCGAAAATTTTTAGAAACCCATCAAATAACACCGATGACTTTTCAATCCGTCAGTGATCTTGTTGGCATAAATGACATGTCATCGTATTTTTTTGTATTTTTTTCCAATCATAATTCCCTCGATATATACCGAGAGAATATTCCGTCGGTAAAATTCACTATAATTTACCAACAGAAATATTCTGTTAGTATTTCCGTTTGTATTTATCAATTTTCTGGTAGTGAATAGCCAAGTTAGAAAATCAATTAAAAGCTTAATTGAAAAATAAAATAAAATTAGAATTCAATTTGACTTAAAAATATTGGTGGCCAGCACTTAATCTCTAGAAATGATGATCAATCCTCTTAAAAATGATGATTTATTTCCTTTATAAAAAGGATTGTTAGTCACCTATAAAAAGGCAACAAGAAGTCCAAGCAAGTGGGGGGAGACAAGATAAGAGGGAAGATAGATACGAGCAAGTGAGACTGACAGAGAGGGTGAGAAACAAAAGCATATACAGAGTGTTGCGTGTGGGCATCCCGTGTAATAGGATATCGGACCGACAAGTCGTTATCTAGTTATTTAATTTAGAGTTATTAGAAGACTTGAATATACCTAGTTTTATCAGAAATTTCAAGAATAATAATTGTTTGATGTTTGATGTAGATATGTAGTAAATTTTAAAATAAATTATAACCTGGTCTCTTTAATTTTTCAAAAAGAATTAAATAATTCTTCTAATTTAAAAAACAACTAACTAGTCTCACGAACATTTTTTTATCATGTTTATTTCAATAATTTTTTTATTTTAAAAAAATATCTTCTTTTCTCATCACCCTTTTTATGCTATCCATTTTTTTTTATTTTTCTTGAAATAAAAAATAAATTAAATTAAAAAATCATGAAATGAGTGAAAAAGGATCAATTTACAAATAGATTTGAAAATATGAAGAAAAATTAATTGTTTTTAAACCTAGAGAAACTATCTGATTAATTTTGAAAAACCAAAGAGATTCTTTTATAATGGAATTTAGTATTAATCTCATCCATTAATTGTTCATAAAATACTACTATTGCAGTGACAAATATCCTACAGTGTGGAAACTCCCAGAATCACCTGGGTCAGATTTATTGTCGCCACCATCACTTTCGTGAGCAGTTAATATATAATGTTATTTTATATACAGCAAACTTTATGTTGCTTAGATTTGACTTGATAAATACTTTGCAAAATTATATATTTCTATTTTTTATTATATTTTAATATATACTTTGCAAAATTATGTGGAATTCTTAGGCCTTTAAATTAATATGTTCGCATCTCAAAATTATTTATTTATCTTTCTATATATTGGCGTCGATGTTCCTCGCCGTCCCTGCCACGTTTTCGGAAACAGTTTCTCGGTCAAATCCAAAAATTCTGAGGTGAACTAACCATCATCCTCCAAGGTCCACAAATTATGGCTATCATGTCTGCTTTTTTTATTTTTTTGTAACAGTTCAACACATAGTTTTTAGACCCGACTCGATTCAAGATCTAAATTTCGAGTTTTAATCGGATCAGTCGGGTCAATTTTTTTAAAAAAATTAAAACGATGTCGTTTTAGTAAAAAAAACAAAAATCAACGGGTTGCAACCGAGTTTTTGACCAGTCATCGGGTCAACCTGCTGGGTCAATCGGGTATCACACCGGGTTTTTCCTTACCCTATTTTTTTCTTCAATCCAGCCCAATTCCAATCCCGGATCAGTTGGATCCCGGGTCGACCTGCTAGCCAAGCCAAAAAATTAAACTTTTATATAAAAAAATCTAAAAATATATATATATATATATATATATAAATTATTTTAAATAAAAAAATAAATTTAGAAAAACACAGTTACAATCGCACCAATAAAATGGTAACCAGCTAATTGTTAATCATAACCTTACAGAAAAAAGATGATTTCCATGTTTGATTGATTGAAAGCCAAGTCATTGTTGTTTTTTGAAGATCTACTTGCCTTCTACACAAACTCTTCACAATTTATCTTCCAAATTAAGAAAAACAAAAACTGTTTACATGTCATGATTCTGTATAATTAAATCCTAAGTGCCTATAATTAAGCATTGTTATCAATTGTGGCTAATTTTATATAATTTTTTTATTCTAATTTAGATATTAATTTGAATAACTTGATATATCAACTCGATAGATATAATTGGACTAATTTTAAATAATTGTTTTTCTAACATGATATGGTTTTAATTTTTTTAAAAAACAATCATCCAATAACTTGAGTTTTCAAAGTGTGGTTGCGATTATTTTTCAAAATGTTTTTTACTCGGAAATGTATCAAAATAATATTTTTTTATTTTTTTAAAATTATTTTTAACATCAGTGCATCAAAATGATCTAAAAACCTTAAAAAAATATTAATTTAAAATAAAATAATAAAAAAAAATATTTTAATTTTTTTAAAAAATATTTTTAAAACATAAAATTAAACAGAAATAGCCGCTATGTGTACAAGCAAATACAAGAAAAATACTAATACCAAAAGAAGATTCTGGGCGTGTCACCAACGTGTCTTTCGTACAAGTCCCCTGACTTTCCACCCAATAACATCCCACCAGGTGTATGACACTAAAATTTTCCAATTTTTTTTTTTCAAAACACGGTTTATAAAAGCCTGTTGCTTTTCCACCATAACGCGTAGTCAATAGACACTGTAACCACCTCCACATACAGCCCCATCACATAAAAAAATAAAAGAAAATAAAAAATTGTTCCATCATCAAATCTCCTTCACTCAAACTTTCTCCTCCAAGTTTTTCCAACATCCCTAAATTTGCCTCTCTTCCTCGCCTTCTTTCAGCCATTATCCAGTTATTGTTATCGCTGTTGCTGTTCCTTTATTGGGTCGAGCAGGTACCAGACGGGCTCGATCTCTAGGTGAGAACGGTATGCCAGAGATCGAACAAGTTTCCGAAAATGCCTTATTTGGCAAGTATGACGTTGGAAAGCTTCTTGGATGTGGAGCCTTTGCGAAGGTCTACCATGCACGAGATGTTCAAACAGGAAAAAGTGTTGCTATAAAGATTATCAACAAGAAGAAGATCTCTAGCCCTAGCTTGATTGCTAACATAAAGCGGGAGATCTCCATCATGCGAAAGCTAAACCATCCATATATTGTGAAACTCATCGAAGTCTTGGCTTCCAAGACGAAGATTTATTGCGTCATGGAGTATGTTAAAGGTGGAGAATTGTTTACTAAAATTGCTAAAGGAAGATTTAGCGAAGATCTTAGCAGGAAATACTTCCGACAGTTGATATCAGCGGTCGGTTATTGTCATCTTCGGGGGGTTTTTCACCGGGATTTGAAACCTGAAAACTTGCTTCTTGATGAAAATGGGAACCTGAAGGTTTCAGATTTTGGTCTGAGTGCTGTCAGAGATCAGACCCAACTTGATGGGCTTTTGCACACGCTTTGTGGAACTCCAGCTTATGTTGCCCCGGAGATTCTTGCAAAGAAAGGTTATGATGGTGCTAAGATTGATGTCTGGTCTTGTGGTGTTATTCTCTTTGTCTTAGCAGCTGGGTATTTGCCCTTCAATGATCCAAACCTGATGGCCATGTATAAAAAGATTTACAAAGGTGAATTCCGATGCCCTAAGTGGATGTCCACCGATTTGAAACGATTCTTGTCTCGGCTTCTTGATACGAATCCGGAGACAAGAATCACCATTGATGAGATCTTGAAGGATCCTTGGTTCAAGAAAGGGAAGCATAAGGAAATTAACTTCTACGACGAGGAGTTCAACAAGGATGATGGGAGAAAAGACGAGGAATTGGCTTCTACAAGCTTGAATGCCTTCGATATCATATCTTTCTCCTCCGGTTTGAACTTATCAGGGATGTTTGATGATTCATATAACGTGGTTGACGACGGAGAGAGATTTGTCTCGACCGAATCACCGGAGGATTTGGTGAAGAGAGTTGAGGAGTTTGCCAAGGAGGAGAGGTTGAGGGTGAGGAGAAGGAAAGAATGGGGGCTGGAGATGGAAGGGCAAGATGGTAATTTGATGCTGTCGGTCGAGATTCGCAGGTTGACTGATACTTTGTTTGTTGTGGAGGCTAAGAGGAATGGTGGTGATGCTGGATGTTACAAGGAGATTTGGAAGAATAAGCTTAAGCCTGTGATATTTAATGGCTTAATTAGTACTAATAGTGTTGTTAATGATGATTAATCAACAAGAAAGCCAGGTTTCTGCTAATTGGAATTTGGTGATCCTTTGTTTGCCAGAAAAACGAATTCTGGCCATGTATGTTGTAATCTATTATTTTTCCTATAAAAAAAGAAGAAAAAAAACTACGAAAGCTATATATTAAATCTATTTACTTGTACTTGTAATCTCTGTTCATAATATAAGAGTTCCGAGGTACTTAAGTTTGGATTCGGGTATGGATAATACCCGAAACTTAATTCATGGATATTTATTTTCATCCCAGTGCAGAATATAACTTTACTTTCCTTGTTAGTTTGGTAGATTTGTGTATATATAACTTGAGAATGAACTAATGAAGTTTAAATTTTGAATGGTACTGTTCTACTTTCCTTCTTACTTTATCTGCTAAGAGAGAGCAATTCAATCAAGTTTTTGAATTTGGCATAAAGAGCTTTAGCTAATTATGAGATTTGGTTTGAAATTTCGAACGGTATTTTACTTTCCTTCTTACTTTATGTGCTAAAAGAGAGCAATTCAATCAAGTTATAGAAAGATTCTTGTTGCTGGGGAGGGATTTGATTGTATTATGGTGGCCCAGAAGAAGACACAGAGCCCCATTAATTTCTTAAAGCAGATGGATGATCTGGATCATATGATTGGTTTTAGGTGAACATGACATTAATTTCTAGAGATCCCATTCAATGAACATGGAGTTGCGCAGGTAAACTGGGAACACTTTTAGCTTCAATTCAAGTGGACCTACCATTTTTGCTTCTTCTTCTTTGTTGTCATTTGCAGGGTGTTAATCGTGCTCTAGCTAGGTCAAAGGAGTTTGATACCTAATTTAGCTGTAATGAACTAAGAATAATTGTCACTAATTAAGTACTGATTTTGTTAATTTGGCATGTATAATGCAGCCAAACTACCTCATGGGTTAGTTCATCAGTGGATTCAATCATTGTACCTGCGATCTTAGGGTCCATTTTTTTATGCCATTTTCACTCTAGATTGGCATATGCCATGTGCTCAAGTTTGTGGTCATGTACGTTGCCTCAAATTTTACTATTTTTTTTTCTTGTTCATGGTACTTGGAGACCAGCCTAAAATCCTTACATTCATAATTTCTTTTCTATTTTAAATCATCCATAATCAGATTTTTATATTTAAATAAAAAAATTACCAAAAGTCAATTACTCTGACCCTGAATTTATTCTTTAAAGTCACCAATTCGAGTCTCATAAATGGCAGGGCAACTGGAGACTTGCATGGTCGTTAACTTTAGGGCCCATGAAATTAGTCGAGCTACACGCAAACTGATCCGGACACCTACATTAATCTAAAACAAAAGAAAATCACCAAAACTTTTTTTCAGATTTAAATGTAAGATAATAATATATATCGAGAATAAATTTGGATTGTTGTGTTTAGTTGATATTTGAAGATAAGAACGAGAGATATAAAAGTGACGGGAAGAGGGAAAATTTGTATTTAAAATATATTTTAATTGGATTTCAATCATTTGTAAAGAGAAAATATAAAAGTTATATCATCAGTGTCTTTACCTTATTCGTTTCTTTTATTTTAAAATAATGAACAAACACTATCTTAATTAAATGTTTAATTGCTATCTAATCAAGTGCATGAAGAATGCTTCCATAATTCCATTTATGATTTGTTTACTTACAGTAATAGTTTTAAAACTCAACCTGATTGGTTGATTTGAGATTCGGCTGATGCGGGGCTAGAACCGGGTCAGGTTGAAGAAAAAATCTGGTGTAACCTGGTGACCCGGTTAAAAACCCGGTTGTAATTCATTGATTTTTGTTTTCATTTTTTTTTATTAAAACAACGTCTTTTTGATTTTTTTTTTTAAAGAATTGATTCGGTCAAAACTCGGAATCCTAGTCTTGAACCGGGCCGGCCACCAGACTAGGTCTAAAAACTAAAAACTATGCTTATAGTATTATTTAACAACTTGCAGAGCTATACAAAAATAGGGTACCCTTTTGAAGATAAAGATGGCAATGACTCTTAATGATTTAGGATTAGGCTGGTTAATTAGTAATCACTAATCATTAATTGGACAGTGTTAATTAAGCAGAGGTGTGAAGGGGACCAGGGTGTTTCCAGCCCCAATAAGGCAGCGAATCAAATAGATGGTGATTTGTGACTCAACTAAAAGAAGCATGGAATATCGATATATAATAATGATTTTTTAAAAAGAAGAGTGAATTATCATAAGGAAATAACCCAATTGGTGTAAATTTCTTTATCAATTGGCAAGAACATATGAGGGAAGTTCAAAATTTTGACACTCTCAATTGTAATTTTTTCCATTAAATTATCACAGATAGACCAGGGAAGTTCAAATCTTGACCACTCAAATATCTCTCCTTCACCAAAAATAAACACAAAATGCTTCTAATTTTTACTTGGCTTGAAATTATTCTTATAATTATTCATTCATCTTTAGCCCATGCGTTGGAGTTTGAGATGATTTCTTTGTCCATTCAAATGGGTGATGAGCATGGCAATTTGCATACTACTTTCTTGTATATCATCCTAATAAAGTTATCATTTTCAAAGGAAGAAAAGATTCGAAATTCGAAATTTTGAAACTTCACAAGAGGATAAAAATTGATGCACCCAATTTTTGACGGGTTAAAAAAACCGAACAGCAAAAAAACAAATGGGTCTATGCAATGTCTGAACCCGATAACCATGGATCTCGGACAACCGTGTCTGGATTTATTTTCTGTTTTTAATGGGTTTAGACAACTTGCCTGAATCTAATACTCTCTAAATAGTTTTTCAAGATCTCCATGCAGATCCCTCAATATTTTATATTAATTCAAAATGTATGATTTTGAGTAGAATGCAACTCAAAATATCACATGGATAAAGTGATTTTTCAGGCCTTCCTCTCCATAAAGCATAAGATTAATGAGCTATAAATATCTCATGAATCCTTCAAACTCTAGGTTTACAATCTCTTCATTCTCTATATTTTTAGCATACATATGTTCAGAGGCTAACTCTCTAAAATATTATTGTATTTTCTCTCTCTAAAAATATATTTATTTAAGCATTTGAGAGTCTTTAAATCTACAAAAAGAGACCTTTTGTAAATACTAGTCACCTTGACCTATTAGGCACTAAGTACAAGCTACCAGTCACCTTGGTTAGAAAGAATTTATCAAATTACTAGTATCAAGAGATTAACCGATTATCCAACACATAAACCTTGCTCCTAATACACTTAAATTTTTTAAGACCCAACACATAAACTTTACTTCTAAACTACTTGAATTTTTTTAAAACTCATAAAAAATATTATAATATGTAAAATAGCTTTATATTTGTGTGATTCAATCACTCAACCTTATATTATATGCTTTTTGTGGAGAATTTCTAATTTCCTCTATAGGAATTGAATTAATTTTCTATTTATTAGCTACTTGATTTTCATATTTAATTAATTTTCTAAGTTATATATATATGTTTGATTTTTTATTTTTTATACACTCGTTAGTTTTATATCTTATATCTCGAAATAGTATTACATAAAAACTTTATATCTCGAAATAGTAATTAATTGTTGCATATAAAAATAGCGAATACATAAAAAACATGTTTCCTTGTCATTTATGTTTTAAAAGGATAGGAATTCAATCTAAAATTATTTCAAATATAGATTTTTTTTATCTATATCTTGCACGTTTTATTATTTCTATATTTACCTCCTTTATCATAGACACTAACTTTTTCAAGACTTTAATCTATTTTTTTAAGTGCAGATGACAGCTTGAACAACACAATCACTAGACAAAGACTAGGTGTGTATTTAGTATTAAGGTAGTTATTGCTGTTGTATTTGAAAAAAACATGGTTAAGAAAAACTATAAATTATAACTTTTTTCTTAATCAAAATTTTTTCAATAAAATCCATATAAAACTATAATATATATATATATTATTTTTTAAATTATAATTAAAACAAAATACAGTTTTAATCACAACACACACGACACTTCCAAGCGGACCCAATTGTGTTCCCTGTTAACATAAAACAAGGGTTTTCTTGGAAAGAACTTTTTTAGCCATGATTCCTGAATTAAATTTGCAATCGTGGGCTTAGCAGTATAAAAGCTCAACATAGGAAAATATGGCATGGAACCTTAGCTAGGCCTCTTACCATTAACCACAGACACAATCTCGGCCCGTGAAGTCCACAATCACCGTTGTTACTTTTCCGGAGGGAGAGAGTGGCGGTAGGGTAGAAACATAGTCCAGACAGAGCGCCAACATAAGCGAGAACAGCAAATGAAAGACACAACTCATAAAGTTCGAAACTTGAAGAGAACCCACAAAGGAATTTGTCAAGAAAAGGTATTTTAACTCATTTCCACTTCTTAGTTTAGTACTTGAAAAAGATAACTTGCCTATGATTTTTAGTTGGAAGAGTTCTTGCTTTTTTATGCTTAAGGTTCTTGTCTATTTATGTTTTGTGTTAATATAATAACAATGATAGTTGTTGTTAGCTCACTGTTTGGTTTCTGAGAACGTGAAGAAATGCTAAACAATGGAGCTTTTGACAGTGTTTTTGTTGTTTAATGTTAAGTTAGTTGCATTAGGCATAGTTGGATTGGGGTTGTTTCTTTTGTAATGGTGCAAATGTTACTGAATATTTGGTTCTTTCTGATGTTTTTGTGATTGGTTTTTCACTCTAATGATGTGGAAATTTATGTTTTCCAGGTGGGTTTTAGCTTGTTTAGTCGGATTGTTGAATAATTATTGGAGAATGTCTGCAGAAGCAAGTTTAAGGTATAAGATTAATAAAAAACTAAAACTTGATGTTGGAAAATTGAAGAATTCTAAGGAAAGAAATCAGTCTTATAAGGGAGAGAATGTTGCGCGGAGGAATTTAAAATCGAGAGAAAAAGGTGGAAAAGATCGCTGTGGTGGTGGAGAAGAGGGTGATCATGAGATTTATGGGAAGGGGAGGTTTGAACTTGTTAATTCTGATAGGAAAAGGAAGCGAATTTACGCAGACCAATACGGGGATCGGGGGACAACGAATAACAGAAAGGTGAAAAATAGCAAAGCTTTATCTAAGAGAGGGCAAAGTCAAGTGATAGATGATTCTGTTAAAAGGAAAAGTAGAACTGTTAGTCCTCTTCGCTCAATTTGGGTTTCTAATAAATTGAAGGCTTCTCGTAAAGTTGAGGATACTAGCGTACAAGTATCTAGTGTTAAGCGGCATACCAAGGTAAATGAGGTGGATACATTATATGATGATAGAAATTGTTTGTTGAAAAAACAAACTAAAAGCAAATTTGAGTCTGGTAAGCAGAGTGCCAAAGCGAAAGAGGAAGATAAATTGGAGAGTGGGAGGAATGCGTTGTTGAAGAAACAAAAAAAAAGCAGTTATGACTCAAGTAAGCGCTTGGATCACAGTCAAAGCAAGTCTGCTAAAGTATCTCCTTCAGTTTCTATCAAGAAAAGTGTTCAAAACAAAAAAAGCCCTGCTGATTCAGAGATTGCGGACGAGCAGCCACATAAGAGAAAGCGGATTAGATTAGATCCATATGATACCTCGAATAAGCGACTTGATGATGGAATAATTTCTGATGGTATGAGTTTTATTGAGTTATTCTTGCCTGTGATATGTGGTCTTTTACCTCCCTACATATTACCCATTTCTAATATTTCATCTTTGGTTTGAGAATATGCAACATGGAGTAAGAAACTCTGGTGCTTTTTAAAAGAAGTCAATAGCTAATGTTAACTTTTAATTTGTGGATGTCATTAAAAACTGGGCATGTAATTGGTGGATTCAGCTTTTCTAAAGAGGATTCTTTCATCATTTTAATTGAATCTTTTCAGGAGTCAGTAGGGATTAGTGAGATTACCATGTTCGCTAGTTACATGTGTTAGTCCATCCATCCTATCTATTAGTCTGTCTTTTTGTTGAACAGTAGGTCAGAGAGAAGTTTAAAACATAAGGCCAGGGCAACACAGGACTGCTCTCGCTGTCAAAAAATTTAAACAATGTGAGCTTCTTTCATCTTGTTTAAGCAGGACATGGCCTTGCTTCCCAAGGCTCTTACATAATTTAAGATACTTGAGATTTATGTCCATGGTACTAGTTGTTCAGTTTCTCTGGCATGGATAAAGATTCATTGTTTTCTTGCATGGTGGATATATTTGATAATACCTTTCTTCTTTTCCTCTTTGTGTGGAAAAAAGGGTACGTGGAGGAGTTTGTCTTGCATGAACATCAGAACATCACCCCCTATACCACCCTCGTGTCTGTCTTGTGTTCTTCATTTCCTAAGCTGAAATTATTTGGGGATGCCCTTTACTTAGTAACTGAACTGCTGCCCATTAAATGTCTTGGGCTCATGTCATACATGCCACAATATTGTTTTTTAATCTTACTTGTTTGAGTTTTGGAAGTCTTCTTTCTAGGGCAGTTTTCATTTATCAGTCACTTTATTTCATCCATCTTTTTTTACAGTGAATTTTTCCTCTTGTTTTTTATGAGTAATGATTCATTCTTACATGCTTTTCAGAAAGTACCAAAGAGAGGAAAAAAGAATTGGAGAAAGATGCTGGAATGTCAATGAATGCACAATTCCGTGCAATTCAACCTAGTCCTTCCATTCTTTCCTTTGTAGAAGATAATGTATTTGCTTGAAAAAAAAGCTTCAGATGTTTGGAAAATTGATTTATTTATATTATTTCCTGTGTTGTAATTCAAGATAATTATGTTGGCAGTTTCTAGGTCGTAGACGCTCGATTGAGCTGAAAAGAGCAGGCTACAACACTGATCTATCTGCACCATTAGATAACATCCCCTTCTCTACAAGTTCTGAGAGAGAACGAATAGAAGAAAATGTATGTATAAACTATCCACTTTAAGATATGTTTTGTTATCTATTGCTTAATCATTCCATTCATTTTAATCTAGTCATAGAAAATGGTGGGGACATTTATGTGAACCTTTGACTTCTCTTTCTTCTATTGTTGTAATTATAATCAGGGCAGGTACTAACTACTTGTAACAGATTTTTAGGAATAAATTGACATTTTTTGCTGCTGCAAAGGTCTCATCTTCATTCCCTCCTCCTGGTCTTCCAGAGATTGCATTTGCAGGTAGAGTGCAATTTATCACTATTTTGAATGCTTCTTACCTCCATTTTCTTTTCCTTATTTTTCTCAATGTGCATTTTAAGTATTGTGTTATGTTTTCATTGTCACAAGTGTGCAGTTGTTAGTATTGCATGGAAAATGAACATATCCCATCAATTGTGAATATTTACTGGTTTCATAAATGCCTATAATTTGGCTACTTGCATTGTTTAAATCTTAACTCATGGTGTTCAGTATCCAGTCTTTTAATCCTTTGGTTTTCTATAACTGTGTTATCTCTGACTTTTTGGAGTATAAATAACGACCTTCTTTCTTAAAAAAAAAGTTTAAATTGTGAGGAATTACAACCTCTGCAGTTTTTGACACATTTAGTATTATTGTTACCATTGCTAGGAAGGTCAAATGTCGGGAAGTCATCTCTACTCAATTCACTTACTAGACAATGGGGTGTTGCACGGACATCGGACAAACCTGGCCTCACTCAGGTGCTATAATTCCCATGGGAATTTTTTAATTATTGTCTTTTTTTTTTGTATTTCTTTTGTAAAACATGAATGGTTCTTGTGCAGACAATTAATTTCTTTGAGCTGGGAAACGTTTGCTTGGTTGATTTGCCTGGATATGGCTTTGCTTATGCAAAAGAAGAAGTCAAGGATTCTTGGGAGGAATTGGTAAGCACACACAGAAATTGACTTTTGTTCTTTTGGGTGCCTCTTGCTGAATGTTTTGGAGTTTAAGTTCTGTGAAATTATTGTACCTTGGAAACTGTTATATGAGACCATGTTGATAACCACCGTTGTCTGGCCTTCTCTTTTACCATTACTAGGCATGCTTTTTTATGCCACAAAAACACGAGGTTGTTGCTCAACTTCTGAAATGTTTGGTAATCCTAATGGTTAAATTTTGGTTAAGTTGTTTTCTTCGTAAAAAAACTGGTTCTTCTGGTTCAGAAGGTCAGAATCACTACTTGAAGAATTTGCTGTTTGTCTGTCTTCATAGAGTCAGTTACCCAACTGGTTGGCATCAGAACATGTCTACTGCTGTGGTGCACTCCCACTTTTTCACTTTTTCACATGTTGGAGAGTGGGCTTGTCTTCCTTCAGAGTTGTTCATCATTGATGCAATTCTTCTAATAATGCAGGATCAATTATGTTATCTCCATATCTTGACTTTCATGTGACATACAATACAAATGCTTAAGACTAGAGACTTAAAAGCAAATTGCAAGATCATTTGGCTCTAAATTTGATGTTGTAGTTGCAGTCAACGTGGGAATTGGTGACATGGTTATTCAAAGATGAAACATTTCTAATTTTTCACTTGTTTATGAGCTGTTGGGAGAGAGAATTATATTTGGCATATATATGCCATTTACCTTGTTGTTTAAGAACTGTTAAACTTTGCAGGTAAAGGAGTATGTTTCAATGAGAGTTAATCTAAAAAGAGTGTGCCTTCTTATTGACACGAAATGGGGTATGAAGCCAAGAGATCGTGAACTCATTGATTTGATGGAAAGGTATATAAATCACGAGCTGTTGCTTCTTATTTTTTTTTACCATTCTTGAGTATTTGATTGCATGCTGCAATTTGTAATATCCACATGGGTAGACACTGAACGAAGTTGTTCTATCATGTACAGATACCAGACTAAATACCAGGTTGTAATGACCAAGACAGATCTGGTGTTTCCAATTGATGTGGCACGTCGTGCTATGCAAATTGAAGAGGTGAATTCTGCACGCAAACACAGATGACAATTTTGCTTAAAGTTTAGAACTCTCTTAAGACTAACAAGTGTCTACCTATTTAATTGTGCAGAGCCTCAAGGCAAACAAGTCTCTTGTTCAACCTGTGGTATGACCAATTTTTTTTATTGAACAGATTAAAATTGTTTTACTTGCCTTCGAATGTGTGATGGTGTAAGTAACTTTAATTTGGTTTTACTTAAGATGATGGTGAGCTCAAAATCTGGAGCTGGTATTCGAAGCGTAAGGACAGTGCTTTCTAAGATTGCTCGTTTTGCGAAACTATAATTCATAGTAAGGTATGCACTGCTTTTATTGGTCAAACATATTTTTATATTTTAGAATCTTGAATTTTGGCATGGTCTGGCCAATAAATAATTCCACATATTTGGAAATGGTAAACTAAATCGGCAGACTTTTCTCAGTCATTCTTGTATGATGGAGCAGATAGGTTGGTTGGTTATATGGTAGCCCTACTTTCTGCCCTTTCCTTCACTAGTCCATGGTTGAGTAGTTGAACAAATTATTTTATCTTTGCAGGGCATGGCTTACAGCTGACATAGAAGTTCTCGAGCTGGCGTTGGTAAGCTGAAAGCTTAAAGCTCATTGACAGTTTTGAAGCTTCAGTTTTCATTATCTGCGTGCCGAGTGTGAATAACATGTCCATTCAGCGAGAAAGATGATGCCTTTAGAGTTGAAAATTGCCAACATCAATTGCTTCTTTAGATTCCAGCTCTTACAGAATTTTTTCATCGCTCCCAAATCTTTATCTTGCTACCCCATGAGGAGGAGAGAATGTTATGTAGATCAAAAAGAATCTTCGTAGCTCATTGGCATGTTGTGTGAGGAAGAAGCCTCATAGAATCAAGATACATGACAAAAAACCTGAACTGAGGGCATTTGTGATTTTGTTGTTGAGGGACCTAATGGAGTTGCAAAAGTAGTGCCTGGGTTCATGCTTAACTCACGCCAGTAGGCCTCCAATTTAGCTAGCTCTCATTAGTTTATTTTGTTTGCTGTGTCTTGGGCCAAATATTTTTGAAACGTAGACCGTTGAAAATATTTCTGCATATAAAACGCAATATAATGGTTTAAACTTTGAAAAATTCTAACTCAATTTTCTG
>Ga0307507_10006650_pt1 | contig 17514 bp, 4 predicted proteins | sample 7_EM_MG_FD_207223 | JGI IMG/M metagenome (GOLD analysis project Ga0307507, IMG submission 207223) | Populus trichocarpa ectomycorrhiza microbial communities from riparian zone in the Pacific Northwest, United States - 7_EM | ecosystem: Host-associated > Plants > Roots > Unclassified | place...
TAGGATAGGGGAAGTAAAAGGGGCTTAACTTAGCTTAATAAACCCTTTATCTAGGTTATTAATTAAGTACTACTTTATTGCTTTTAGCTTGTCCGTTAATTGTTAGTAGAGGGGGCTATAGCCTAGCGAGTTATTGGCTTCCAATTAAATCTTGTAATTATACGTCTGGTAAGGGGGTAACTTGTCTGAAGCCGCCCTTAAGAACGCGTCCTTATACTTGGCATAGATAGTAGGAAGGAGACGTTTAACTAGTTCCTTATTAGTTTCCTTAATTAGCTTTTCTTCCCTCTTGTTAATAATCCGGTTAATCTTATATAGGCTTATTATAAAGACCTTATTTTCCTTCTAGTACATATTAAAGTGGAACGCTATAGCGCTAATTGCGGCGATGTCTACTGCAGGGGGGTTGCAGGACAATGGGGGCGTGCGTGACCTTAGGGCCCTCTAGGGTATTGGCGTCGTCGTTACTCCTTTTAGCTCCTATTGTATCTTTTGGAGGTTATCCCTTATATCTTATTGGTATGTTCTTTTCCATACTGGTCGGATCTGCGCGATTTGGACGCCGTCTATATTACTATCTGTCCCGCTTCCGTACGTAGAGTCCTTCTTGAATGTAGCGCTTTGGGAGAGTATCTTTATTAGTACGGAGTTCTTTCTAGCTTCGCGGCGGGCGTCTTCTTAGGCGAAGGCTAGGTTACGGGCCCGGATATCCTACTGGTATGTGGGGTTAGACCTCGCGGCTAGTGTCTTATGGTCGGTTCGGATTTCTCTGATAAAGGAGGGTAATTTCGGTCTATCCTCTGGCTAGACGAACTGTCTTTGTCGTACATTTAGCTAAATATCAAAGTAGGACATCTATTTTCGGCCGAGGATTATATCGTGGGACCCTAGGTCTAAGATGTAGAAAGGGATGCTGTATTAACGTTATCTATTAAGGGAGATATGTAACTTTAGGATATGGGTAACCGGCTTACTAGCTTGGCCGTTGTAGCCTTTTACCTGGACAGGCTTCTCTAGTAGGGTAGCTTTTATATTTAGAAACTTGGCAACGTTAATTATATAGGCAGTATTTATAAAGGCAAAGCCATTTACTCCAGTGTTAATAAGGGCAGTTGAGTTAACTCTATATCCATTTTGAGATACTGTACATGGAACCGTAAAGTGTTTTCCACCTATTAACTGACTTAAATCAATCTCTTTAAGATTAATAGGATACCCTAGGGGGGAGTCTTTCCCTAGGGTTCTTCTTTTCCCAACTTGTTGGACGTTTCTCCTTCCTCTATCTCCTTGATATCCCCTAGTTCTGGGCAAGACAAGGCAAAGTAACCCTCCTTATCGCAGTTGTAGCACGTGGTCAAGGCGGGGTCGATTGGGGTATTGCAACGAGTACTAGTTAAGGGCGTGGTATATAGCTGGTTGGGCGAGGCTCGCTGGTGCGTAGTTGTGACCGCTTTTGGTGTAAGAGCAGACGTAGCTTGTCTTCCTGCTCTAGCTCCTGTAGGTGTGGCTGGCGAGTTGTGATCGCTATATGGTCGCTTCTGCCGATTAGGGCGGGCGTTGATCCGCTTTAGTTCTGCGTCTAAAGATAGGCAACGAGCTGCGAGTTTTTTGTGGGTTAGTAGGTTATCTAAGGTTACAGCAATCTTCTCTTATAGCTGGATTGTTAGCTTATCGTACAAGTCTAAATGGTAGTTCTTAAGGGGAACCTGGCCTTCTCCTGTAAGGTATAGGAATTAAGTCTGGAATTTGGCAAAGGGTTAGTTTGGTTTCATTATTAGGCGATTATAGTTATACCAGGCATCCCGTACTTTGTTTGGGTTAACGTAGATGGTAGCTAGGTAATATATTATCTCGTTAACAGATGTAAATCGGACAGGGGAATCGTCCTTAAACTTGGCTTAAAGGTGCTGTTGGGCGTCCCCTATGGTTCGACCAAAGAGGTAGAGCATTTTAGCTTCTTTAGAAAGGAAATGGTTATAGTTAACGCGGAGCTTTCCTTATACTTAAATCCTCTAATTCTCAAAGGTAGGGTCTATCCTATTGGACAGTGGTTGGGGGTTAGGGAGCTTGACGGACTTTAATTATTTTATTATCATGTCCGTACTCCCTGGTGTATCACATTCGGTTAAGTGAATAGGACGACTAGGACTTCTAAAAGGGGAGGCTGAGCTTTGTAGGGCCGCGAGGCTGTTTAGGATCTCTTATAGGGTCTCCTATATGCTTTAAGCTTGGAGACGGTCGGCTTTCTGATTGGCCGTTAGGGCACGAATCTGTTTGTGTATGTCTATACTATTATCGTTATCCTTAATTTCGGATCCCAATTGAATCTCGTGTTCTTCTTGGGTCGGGGCAGCTCTTTTAGATAAGCTTATTTTAGGTGCCATTGTTGGCTTCCTAGGGTTCATCGGAATCATACGATTTGGTTTTAATTCTGGGGGTATAGGTCCAATCCTGTCTGGTTTATAGGGTGGGATATTATTGAGGCCTTCCCAGGCAATATAGAGTTGTTTTGGTGTCTGAGTATAGCGCGTTGACGCGTCGTTGCAGACGAAGTTTCTCGTGGGGTAGGATATTATTAAGGCCTTCCCAGGCAGTGTATGGAGAGCTTAGTATAATGTGACGGCTCGCATAAATGCCTCTAAACTGAAGCTTGTGGATTGCTATCTAATGAAGATACTAAGCTAAGGAGAAGAAAAGAAGGGGGTCGCCAGGACCATAGTAAACATATATAAAAGGGCAGCCGCTAAGGCGCTAGCGGTAAGCGAGCCAATCGTAGGTTGGCAGAATATGGCAGCAGCATGGCAGAATTTGGCAGGTGACGCGCTCTAGCACCGTCACACAATTATCCTAATAGAAGATGCGGATACTCTAAGAAAGTTAATAGACCAGTTAATAAAGATTAATAACAGGATCTATTAAAGGGAATAGGCTAAAAAGGGTTAGGACAGAGTTCCACAGTTATATAAGGCGCAGAGTACGTAACAATAGATACAGAGTTAAAAACTATAGAATAGCGCAGAGCTAATGGACCTAAGCGGTACTAAAGAAACCTAAAGGTAGGGAAGGAAACCATAGAAACCTAAAGGTTAAGGATTAAGTAATTAAAGGACCTAGGAGCAGAGGCCAAACCAGGGATCTTAGCAGTAAAAAATGTTTAGGCGGACTCCACAACAAGAAAAATAGTTTAAAAATAGGGCTTATATAAATTGCGGAAAACAAGGTTATTTTGCTAGAGACTATAGAGGTGGTTAGAGTAACTACGCAGTAAAGGAAACCTAACCAGCAGGGGACACATACGTATAGAGGGACAATAGTGCACTGTAAGGAATAAAAGAGTGTTTAATTAACAGTTTTGCATATTGTTATAACAACGCATACTAAATTTATAAGGACGCTAAGTACGGCGCAAGCTATTAGCTATAGGAGCTAGTGTTATTTAAGTTTAAAGAAACCAACGAACTAGCTTATAGATTGGTCATTAAAGACAATAAATTTAATATAGGCGAAGCATTTACTGATAATAAGGCAATAAAGGCAGCTTACTAGGAGCATGCAAACCTTAAAGAAGTTAAAACAGAAGCAGAGACTAAAACTATTATAGAATAAGAATTAGTAACGGATATTATAACACTATTAGATATAATTTCCATTGCTTTATAAGATAATAGGAGTAACGTTTAGAAGAAACTAAGCAAGTAAACAACTACTAGTGCTAGCTTATTACTCAATAAAGGTAAAAGGCCACAGGCTTAAGATTCTTAAGAAGAGATATAAGAAGTTTAAGATTCTTAAAACAAGATAAAACACACCTAAGGACCTATAACGGACGAAAACCAATGGAAAAGGGCAGCTACTTAGTTTATAGACAAATAAATAAGTATAAAACACAAGTTTAAAAACTACAAGTTCGGGGAACAAATAAGAACATTAGCAATCCTAGGTAAACGCAGTATTTAGTCTAAAGATTAAATAGTTAATACTAGGATTAAGAAGCAAGATAACTATAAAGATCTAGCTACAAGACGCAGAAAACAAGAAACTATAGATAAGTTTAGGACAAGAATCATCGCATAGCAAGAGCAAAAGCTAGACAGGAGATTAGCTATGCCAGGTTATATAAGGGATAGAGCACCCATATAAAGAGTTACTAATAGGCCAAGTATAGGGACACCTAGGGCAAAATAGTTAGACAAACTAGAATAAGAAGAGGATCTAAATATCCTAACTAGGTTTAAAGAAAGATATACTAAAGAATGTTATAATGCAGTAATAACAAGGTACTTTCTAACTGTCTAAATAAGGTTCTGTAATATAGTAGACACAGTTGCTTGTAACCAATTGGGTTAACTACGTGAGCTAAGCGAGCTTAGGAGATCCATCAAATTCCACCTATAGAAGTAGAGGAAGAGAACGAATTGATTAAAATCAAAACCCCCCCCCCACTGTGATTCCAACACTGATCAGTGCCGCATAGATTAGTAAGGTATAACAAAGAGAGGCACTGTCTGATTCTCTAGACCTCTTGTTAAAGGCTAAGAATTAAGGTATTGCTTGCTAAGCCTAAAGGCCAGTTTGTGAGGTTACTTGCGCTTCTGACCTACGTCCATCACGCCTTTAGAACAATTAGTTTATGGTTGTTTCTACGCTTCTAGTCCGACTGTCGAATTAACTGTGGAACTAAAAGATGGCTACCTCCGCGATAGATACTAAAAAATGGAAGACTGGAATCAACGCGACCGCAACCAATATTAAGGAAGTCAAAGCATTCGTTAATTGGCGATTATCAATATACAAGGAAAATGGATGGAAGGGATTCGACCTATGGGAGAGCTTTATTGACGATTTTGAGTCGTTTACGAGGGATATACTTGATAACCTTGGCAAGGATTAATTAAAGAAGATCAGGGATTACCTCCGTGAAAATAGAGTATATGTACGGAAGAAGGCAAGGAAGTCAATTGCAGACGGCCTTTTAGAAACTATTTACGAACTAACTCCTTTAAAATGGCCTGCCGATAACCCTACTGACGACCCTACTAACGACCCTACTGACGACCCTACTGACGGCCCTACCGACGACCCTACTAATAACCCTACCCTAGCAACTACCCCCCGGACTCTAGTACAAATTACCTAAGCTATAAACCAGCCTGCCCTATAAGGAAGCTTTGGAAGAGAGATTACTAACTTAGCTAGGCTCTATATAGACGAAGTTAAATACTCTGGCGAACAAGATAACTTTGATTTTAAGTTTAAGATCTTCTAAAACTACTACCTCCGAGCCGGCGTCCCTAAGCAGGCCTATATTATTGCTATTCTAACTATACTCCGCGGCCTTGCCCTTAAATACTATTTTACCTACCTTAAAGATTTTAACCTCGAGAACGTATGCATAGGCCTTAAATTATACTTTGAAGGCGATAAATACAAACGTAATATCCTATTAAAGTGGAATGTAATTACGCTTAAACAAGTTACTGCTTAAAAAGGACTTAATATAGGCTAAGCATTTCAGATATTAATTAACGAGATATAGTAGCTATAATATGGGTTAGCAAAGGACCTCCAAAATAACACAACATTCTACAATAAGCTCCTTACTGCGTGCTAAGACGTACCAGCTTGTAAACCAGCCTGCTTTTAACCCACTACTACCCTTGCTGGCCTTATTAGCGACATCAAATCCTTAATCGTGACGTACGGTAAACAAGAACTAGAGATTAAATCATTTTATACCAACTGACGATACCACTCCTTTGACTAATGATACTACCCCCCTAACCGTCAATACCGCAACAAGGGCAAAAAGTGCTTTATATGCAGTAAATCTGGATGTTGGTCTACGAACCATATAAAGGACGAAAGGGACCGAAGAATACGTTAATATATCTCCGATTTTGAGGGCAGTAATGACGATACTAAAGATAACGAAAATCAGGAAGCTTTAAACTTCTACTTTAACATAGAACCCTGTCCTAGTTATCACGGCGACCCCGAGGCGGAGGTGTTTTGGACCGAATTTGCGAAGGGAGAAGGATAGAGACTACGGACTTATTTACCAGTATCCTTTTATTCTTTCTCTTATTTTCTAGTTGTTGCCAGTGTCTGAATAAGGTTCTGTAATATAGTAGACACAGTTGCTTGTAACCAATTAGGTTAACTACATGAGCTAAGCGAGCTTAGGAGATCCATCAAATTCCACCTATAGAAGTAGAGGAAGAGAACGAATTAATTGAAACCAAACCCCCCCCCCCCTACCGTGATTCCAACACTAACAGATAGACCATACACACTAAACCAGTTGTACGGAAAGTGGTATAGGCAATGATATAATAATAAATAGGAAGACTTTTACATGTGGCTAGATAAAAAAAGTTATCCAAGACTAACCTATTACGGAAAAACGCATAAGTCACATTAAAGGGGTATTAATTATAATGTTAAGAAACCTAGAAGAAGGATCTAGGGACTAGAGAAGTAAATAATAAATCTTAGTACCCATAACAGAGATACCAGTGGTTAGGTTAACTAGGTATAGGTTTAAACTTAAGGATAAAGATAAACTAAGAGTTAACCTAAGTCACCTAGCGTATTATACACTATTGTGGATAGCTTATGTGGATGACACCTGCAATATATATAGAGCACTAAAAGATAAGAACTGGAAGTACCTAGTAAGAATATATTAGGCACCAGAAGAGAAGCGGTTTAAGAATACTAAGTATATATATAGATAGCACCTAGTAGAAGTATAAAGTTAAGGGGACCTAATACTTTAACTAGGAAGATTCCTTATGGAAAAATACCTAGACGGATAATAGTAGTAGGAGTGCTTAGAGAACACTTATCTATAGCACGTAGAGGAAAAGAAACAAACTAAGTATTAGCTAAAGTTGGACTAAGTATAAGCAGGATCTAGCAGCCAACAGTTAAAAAAAAAGGGGAGGCATATAGGACCAGAGGGAACTAGTATTAGAGCCTTAAACCCTTAAAGAAATTTAAGGACAACACCTAAATTTATAAGTTAAATGGCAAGATCAGCAGTTTAAAGTATTAGTAGATAGTAGAGTAACCAGAAACCATATATCACCAAAAGTAGTAAAAAGGATAGGGTTACCACATAGATAGAAGAAACACACGTATCCACTTATAACAATTTTAGGAGATTAGATAGCCTATAGAGGGGGTATTATTAATCTTAAAACAGGACCTATTTAGTTAACTATTAAAGAAAGACTAGTAAGAATGTCTTTTAATATCCTACCGTTAGGACAGAACAAGGCGATACTAGAAATACCTTAGTTACAGGAGTACAATCTAAAGATTAATTAGGTTATAGGTTAGGTCGATATTAAGGATACTTAACAACGCAAAGTGCGATAGTAAACTAAGTTGGTATAGTACTAAGTCGGAGCGACGTATAAAGAGACTAAGCAAGGCTTAAGTTATATACTAAAGAGATACCACAAGTATGGTAAGAAGTTATAGTTACTAAAAAGTAAGAAGCTGTTAGAATATACAGCATAGAACCATAAAATAGAATTAAAAGAAGAAATAAGTCTAAGGTTCTTTCCAATCTACAAGCTTACTAAAATAGAGTTAGTAGCGCTTAAGGAGTTTATCCAGGAGAACTTACGTAAGGGATATATTAGACTATTACAGTCATCAGCAGGATATCCAGTACTATTCATTTTAAAGAAAAACGGAAAACTTAGGATGTATATAGACTATAGATAATTAAACAGCATTACTAGGAAGAATAGGTATCCTTTACCCTTAATTAGCGAAATCTAAGATAGGATAGGCAACACAAAAATCTTTACAAAGATAGATCTAAGGTGGGCGTACTACCAGATTAGGATTAAAAAAGGCAACAAGTGGAAGGCAGCCTTTAGGTCAAAGGAAGGACTATATAAGCCATTAGTTATACAGTTTAGGCTTATAAACATATTAGCAATATTCTAAAAGCGAATTAATAGTATATTAAAAGAACACCTAGATGAGTTTGTTATAGTATACCTTAACAATATTATTATCTACTTAACAAGTAAGGAAGAACATAGAGAACACATTAAATGGGTCTTAAAGAGACTACAGGAAGAATAGATGCTAGTAGTAATTAAAAAATACAAGTTCTTTACAAAGAAAACCAATTTTATAGGATTTATCATTAAACTAGGAAAAATTAGTATAGACCCAAAGAAAGTCAAAGCTATAGTAAGTTGGCAAGAACTAGAGAATGTTATATAATTAAGGTCGTTTCTAGGGTTTTATAACTACTATAGGAGGTTTATAGCATAATGGTTAAAGAGTATTAAGCCATTCACAAGGCTAACAAAGAAAGAGAAACCGTGGGTTTAGGGTAGTAAGTAGAAGAAGCTATTCTAGGAACTTAAAGAGTTATTTACCTAAGAGCCAGTCCTTAAGATCTATCAACCAAAGTTAGAAACGGTTATTGAGACAGACGCATTAGACTTTGCACTAGGAGTATGCTTACTATAGAAGTACTAGGACGTATAGCACCCAGTAACATACTATAGTCGGAAAATAACACTACTAGAGTTAAACTACGACATTTACAACAAGGAGTTGCTAGGCATAGTTACAGCACTTAAGAAATAGAGAGCATTCTTATAAGGCATAGAGAAACCGTTTATAGTTAAAACAGACTATAAAAACCTTATAGGATTCCTAACAACAAAGGAACTCAACTAAAAATAGGTTAGATGGGTAGAAATGCTTACAGAATACTATTTTAAGATTTAGTATACTAAGGGTACAGACAATGCACAAGTAGACGCTCTAAGTAGAAAAGCTAAACTACAAATTAACAAAAAGCCATTAGGAGCTTTATTGCGAAAAGACTAAAATAGATTAATTAGGTACAATTACCTAAAAATTATAGCAACTAAGGAAAGTCAGATCCATAAATTACTAAAAAGTAATTAGATATAGAAGATCTAAGAAGTATAGGCAGAGAATCCAGACTTAGAGCAATACGAAAACTAAAAAGTAATATATATACCTAAGTCTATTGCAGAAGAGTTTATTAAGGAATTCTATAAGGGAATAACACAAGAACATAACGGAGCTACAGGCTTAGTGTTAAGACTTTAAGAGGAGTATATTATTTAAGGAATCTAGGGACTAGCAAGATAAGTTATAAAGGAGTATCTAGATTGCTAAAGGAACAAACTAATAAGGCATAAGCTATACAGAGGGCTACAACCTGTTAAAGTACTAGGAAGACCATAGAAGGTTATATTATAGGACTTTATTATTAAGTTACCAAAGTTAAAAGATCCTATTACGGGACAGGACCATAACGCAATCTTAGTAATAGTGGATAAGCTTATAAAGTAGGGATACTTTATAGCGTGCACAAAAGAGATATTAGTAGAGGATATCGCTAAAATCTATATAAAGGAAGTGTTCGCAAAACATAGAGCACTAAATAAGGTTATATTAGATAGAGATCCAAGATTTATAGCAGCATTTTAGGAAGTATTTCTAGCAGAACAAGGAGTTCGTGCAGCAACCTCTATAGCATATCATCCACAGACGGACGGATAAACAGAAAGACTAAACTAGACACTAGAACAGTATCTAAAACATTATATTAATCACGCACAGAATAACTAGGTATCGTTATTACCAGTTATACAGTTTATATACAATATAACACCACAAGAAGGAATAGGGACATTACTATTTAAAGCAAATTATGGGTATAAGCCAAGAACGTCGTTATCGCCACATTAAGCAAAGAAAATAAGTAGCACAGCTAAATAAAGAATGGAGACGTTAATAAATCTTTATACAGACCTTACGGAAACAGCTAAGCTAGTATAGCAAAGGATAAAAAGGTACTATAACGCTAAGAGATCTAAGGGACCAGATCTAAAGGAGAGAGATAAAGTATAGCTACTACACAAAAATTTCAAGAGTTAACAACCAAGTAAGAAATTAGACTATATTAGACTAGGACCTTTTAAAGTCAAGTAAAGAATTTTATTGGTTACGTATAAGTTAAACCTACCAGCCAAAATAAAGATCTACCCTATACAGTATATCGCGATACTAGAACCAGCACACGGAGGTATTAAGCCACCAGTTTACAAGGCAGACATATATAGAGGACAAAAAGAAGACAAATAGCAAGTTTTAAAGATTATTAGTTATAAGGACGTAGATGACAAAACATAGTATAAAGTAAAGTAGATAGGCTATAGTAAGACTACCTAGGAACCACTAAGCAACCTAAAGAACGCTAAGGAAAAGGTATAAGAGTATTAGAGGAAAGCAGGTTAGGGAGTATTAACAAAGAGGGATTGCCAAAGAATAAGTCACCTAAGGGGGACCTAAGAGGAGCACCTGCCGAGCTACTTAGAGTTATTTCCCTCGCTGCTAAACGCGAGTCCGCCTTAGCCTCCTCTACTTCCAGCTTATAGAGACCCTACTTAACTAGGCGAAACTCCTTAGAGTAAACCTTCTTACGCACCTTTTTAAAACGGGTTAGCCGAGCGAAGGTAGTCTGTTAAAGTTTAAACGCGCGAGCAGATGCTTCTAACGCACGGCGTTAAGCCTCTAGCAATAGGGCTAATTCCTTAGAGGAACAACAAAGTTTATTACAAGCAGCTATAAGCGAGCTCTTAAGCTTTTCGGCCTTGGATTAAATATAAGACCCTATAATAAGTTACTTAGGGAACCCAAAGACTATTAAGAGTCATAGGATGCGCACACTTAGCGTTAGACACAGAGCAACGTCACAAAGTAATCGGACGTTTAACTTAGTGCACTTAGTATAAGAGGATAGTTAGCAACTAGAGGGAGCCGTAATTACAACACACGCCAACTTCTTGTTGGCGCAACGGGAATAGGAAGGCATGGCCTTACCTAAAGAAAGAATCTTAAGTACTATACAATTACAACGGTCGGTAGAAGAGGAAGGAGATGCTTTAGGCATAATAAGTAAAGATATTAACCAGAATAATTAAACGGACATCACACCTCTAGTAAATAACTTAGAGATGTTGGGAATCTTCAAGGACAAAGATAAAGAGGAGGGAGATAGTATTACGGATAGCTTAAGTACAATATTACAACTACTTAGAGAAGAGTCGGCGGAAGCTAGTTGGTTAATATAGGCACGGTCCAGGATAGAGCTAGTGGAACTATATAACAAGGAGTGGTAACTAAGGTTATATAGTTAGATTTGTAATCTATGGGATTAGGGAAACATAGAATCTATAAACAGATTAACGGATTAATGGATTAACGGATTAACAGAGCAAAGGGATTTCTTAGGAGTATAGTTGTGTATTTAAAGAACTACAGTCCCTACCTAGATAGTTCTCTCTTCGTAGTAAATCTTAGAATATAATTGGAGTTAATCTGTTAGGCAACCACTCCACTAGTTATTATTACGTTGTTAACACTGTTCTTACCTACATACCTAGCCTAATAATAGGACCCACCGTAGTTCCTGCTATAAGGTTCCGTTATACCTCTCTCTACTATACATTTTACCTTATCTTATACTTATGGGATAAAATACCATATTATATTTCACTTTTTTTCGTATAATCTTAGACCTTTTATAATGTCTTAGATTATCCCCACCTCTCTCTACTATACATTTTACCTTACCTTACACTTATGGAATAAAATACCATATTATATTTCACTTTTTTGTACAATCTTAGACATTTTTTAATGTCTTAGATTGTTCTAAACTTATTCCCCTACTTCTCCAGAGCTGCTTTACTAACTAGTTATAATACAAAGAATAGAATTATTAGCTCTCTTATTGTTATGTATCTAGTCTAGTTACTTAAGTATACCTATTAGGACATTATTATCCTGTCTATAACTCTTTAGCTTCCTATATAATATATATAACAATGACGTTCCAAGGCTTCTACTATAGGTTATACTTGTTTTTATATGCCTTGCTATTTATATCTTGTAATTTTATTTACTTAGTTAGCAGCGCAAATCTTATATCTTATCTCGCTATGTACCTTTTGTTCCGTTTCTTACTCTAAGTCTTACATTTTATTTTATTACCCATATTAAAGCTTATATCTTATCCTACTTCTTATATTAAGACTTATATTCTATTCTATTCCTTACATTGCTCTTATATTACTTTTATCAGTATACACTATTATCTTAAGTTAATACTATTAGCATACCTTCTTATTATAACTGTTAGGATTGTCTTATTAGATTATTACTAATTGTCTAATATATTATCCGCTCCACTATCTTTATAAGTCACTCCGTACCATTCTATATAAAGCTTTTACCCACTTATAAGTATATAGTGTTCCTAACTATAATGGCGGCGCCATATCTAGAATTTAGTTAGTACTTAACCACTGCGACTAATAAGAACTTATCGCAAATAAGTGGTCCAAAGCTGTAGTAAGGACTTGCAATTAACGAAAAAATATATAAAGAAATTCTTTAATACTATGCTAGCGAAATTAATAAAGCGTCTAGCGGTAGGTTGCTAGCATCCAGGCCTATACAAAATGGAGTTAAGCGTATAGTCTTTAACCTTCTCAACACTAAGTATGGGCACGTATTTAAGAGATCTAATCTGCCATTAGAGTTTAAAGCTTTCACTATTGCTGCTAAAAAATCTATATAGCAATACGTAATGACCAATAAACGTAGAGACGTGGAGGTTATAATAGCTAATATTATTTAGAAGTATGGCGCCTTATCTTTTAGAGAGTAGTCTATTAACTTATCTAGATTAAGGGCAACCTCTAAGGCTGCCCAGGTGCTTAGTGGTCTATCTATCAAAGTCCTATAATAGCCAAATACTATACCTATACCATTCTATAAAATAAGCTTTGCTATATATAGTTACCTAGACAAACGGCCATTAAATAGGGCTCCCATTCCATATGGATTTGCATTAAAAACTAAGTATAAGCATCTGTTGTCCAATTCTTTAGAGAAAATTAATATATATTACTATGGATATAATAAGCTGTAGGCCGCGATAAGTAGAAACTTCTTAGCGGATAAATATAGAGATAGCTAGACTATAGTAGATCTAACTACTAGTACACTAATTCTTAACCATATAAACCTAGCATTTATGGTACTTTCTGTAAAGAAGGCCGGACTTAATATAATTATAATTAGAGTTAAAGATCTTAATCGGATTATAAAGCGTAAGAGACTTTATAATTTATATAAGATTGTATAAGATTGTATAGATTTGTCTAATGTACATTTATAGGCACAAAATTTAATAAGGGTAATTCTAAGTCCGACTCTAACCCTAATATTATATAGCCAGTGCTAACTAGGAGAAAAATAGGTATACCTACTTTAGGTTAAACTAGTTATAAGCAGTTAAGCCTAGAGTTCACACTATCTATACCTAAGTAGTTAAATCTAAAGCCCATATTAACCTTAAAGTCCACGCCACCTATACCTACTAGTGTATTATTAGCTATATAGCCAGCTATAATTAAAACTGCTTATAGCTAGACCTATAGTAGTAAAGACTAGCCCCTACTAAATAAATTGGAGCTCTTAAAAGGCGTAGATCTGGATAAAGTGTAAATATTTAAAATAATGCTATAGGATGAGATAAAAGGATAGTGTAATAAATAGCTAAAGTCTAATCGCGAAATGTTTATTAATATATTATTTAAGGATATAAATAATAACCCTAACCTAATTTATATTAGGGAAATTAATCTTAACCGTATATAGGAGCGCCGCCACTTTAATACCTTAATTAACCCTATTTTGATTAATAAGGAACTAGAAGATAAGCATAAGAATAAAATTAAGGAGGTTAATTAGGAAGTTGATTACCTAAATGATGTGCGAGAAGCATATATTAACCCAGTATTATGGGTAAAGGCGCTACAGTTCCTCTCGTTTCCATTAACTGCTTGCAACACTCTTTAAGATATAACCTTTTACTTACACAGCATAAAAAAGGGTAAAGCTATATAGATATATTAGCTGCTTAGTGTTACCTATGCTCTTCTTAATTATGCAAGCCTAGGTAGGACCTTTCTTGTGGATACAATGGGTTTAGGCAAGATACTTTAAATGCTTTTAATCTGGTATACTAGCGTGTTAATAACCAAGATTAACCTTAACTAGCTTAATTAGAAAAATTAAAAAGGTAGAGATAAAAGTCTCTACCTTGCCCCTAGTATAGATAAACACCCGCAGCTACCTAACGCCCAATACCCAAGTTAAATAGATGGCATACCATAGTGCTGTTATATTAAGGGAAGTATTTCTAGAAAATTTCTTAACTGGCTAGTAGGATTAACTATATACATTACTAAATAGAATCTACTGCCCTAAGCGGTTAAAGATGTTAAATTATAGTTTAAGACCTTAAAACTAAATAATTTTATTCCTAGAGGCAAACTATAAATCTATATACGCTATATAGCTTTTATTAGATCCAGCATGAAGAAATATAATTTTATAGATAAAGATGAAGACATTTTTAAACCTATAAAATATAAAAGAAAAGGCAAAGTGGTCTAGTAGAAAATAGACCCAAGATTGGCTTTATATCTTATAATTATAACCTTATAAACTTGGGCAATAACCTAGACCACTTAGGAATAGCATAAGACTATTTTTAATCTCTATAGAGGCGATAGTCCTTATTATATTATTAGTAGGATTCTTGCTAATAAGTTCTATATAGACAGGTTAGAGATAGGTTATTTAATAAAAATAGTTAAATAAGTGTATAATAATCAAGCAGTATTTCCTCACTTCCTCTACCTAGGCCAGTCTTATAAGGACGGCAATAGTAAAATAACCTACTATACCTCTTAACCTTTAGCAGTGTTTACCTCTGGTACGCCAACTAGTAAAGGTTTTATAAGTCTAATTCCCACCTTAGAAATTTTTAGGGCCCCTAATTAAACGGATTTCCCATCTATAAAATTAATTAATAATCGCAATATTAAAGCGTTAATTAAATATAAAAAGCTTAGAGCAGCCAATTACTCTTCTTTTTTAAATAAGGTTATTATAGGCTTTAAAGAATGCTCCTCTTTAATTGCAAAGACCTTAATTATGCACAGGATGGGGGAAGACCGATGGTTTAATAGGAGGGTAATTAATAAGCTACCACTAGTTGTCTACCAAGACTGCCATATAACGAACAATTTAATATTCAAACCGTATATTAAAAAGCTCTAGCGTGGAGTATCCCTAGATACTTTTAAACAGCTAAATAAAGCTTTTAAATAATAGAAAACTAAAGGAAGAAAAGGAGAAGAACCTATTTTTAATATAGATTAATTTCTAAAGGGAGCTAGTCGCTTATTAAAAAAATTTGCTATCTTTTTAGGCCTAGCTAAGGTAGGAGATAAGTAGCAGGATATATAATAGAAGGATAAGATAAAAGTTGGAATAAAGCCAAGGTGGATAGTTAATAAGTTTTATAGTAAAAAATGGGATAAACCTTTAGATAAGAATCTGCTTTAAAAATTAGAGTATAATTACTAACTCTAGAAAACTAAAGCAAATTATAAAATATATTAATAAAGTACTTAAAAAGGATCCTAATAAGAGACTACTATTTAGTAGTTACAAACCAGCAGTATATACGCTATTACGCCTTATAAGTTAGCTATTATACTAGTGGTAAACTATTATTAATAGTATAACGTACTCGATAAGCGAGTCGATTGGACAAGCGAGTCGATCACCTCAAAAACTCACTAAAAAATTAGAAAATTCATGCCTTAATATCTTAACAACCACTTAATAATAAATTGGAATGATTTAGATTTAGACTTTTATATATACTTTAAAGCTTCTATTAAAGTTATATAGTAAATAGTTTAGTAGTTTTTAAGACATAGTAATATATAGTAATTTGGCCTTGTTTTAGCCCCTAAATTTTAATATCTTAAAAACCACTAAACCATTTACTATATAACTCGAATAGAAGCTATAAAACGTATATAAAAGTCTAAATCTAAATTATTAAAAATTATTATTAAGTGGTTGTCAAGATATTAAGGTGTGGGTTTTCTAATTTTTGGTGGGGTTTTGAGGCGATCGACTCGCTTGTCTGATCGACTCGCTTGTCGAGTACGTTAATATAGTATTTCTATAGAAGGCTCGGCCAGTTTAAATATTTAACTATTTGCTAGATAGAGTCTAGGATATTCCTAAAAGATTAGGAGGATATCTACAAAGCGTTTTATATTCTAATAGGTGGTCCTTACTAGAATAATATAGTCTAGTTTCTTATTATTAACCAACGGGTTAGAGGAGAGGGTCTAAATTTAGTCTCTATATATAGAGTCTATCTGTTTAAACTAGCGATAATAGTAGATATAGAGGTGCAAGTATTTAGCCAAGCTGCTAGATCTAGACAGTTAGCACTAGTAGTCACTGCGTTAACAATATATGGTATAAATAAGTGGAACCCGATTAATATGGTTATGTTAATAAGGTGCATAATAACTAAAAGGATAACAATTAATAAGTTCTATAAGGTGTTTGAAACCCAACCTACTTAGCAGGCTAATAATAATATAATGGAAATAGCGTAGCTGGTATAATTAGAGTAGCAATCCCCTATAATAAGAGTATGTCTTAGTATAACATATATATATATAGACAATATACAACTATTTAATATTTTGTAATATATTATCTTAGTATTAACCACCATATAACGTATTAGCCACCTAATTAAGCCAGCCACCCAGTCAAGCCACCCCTATTAAAGATTTAAATAAAAATTTAAATATAGCTGCTTATATATAGAGGCATTCCATTTATAATATTTTAAAAGAAGTATTATATATATTTAAGCCAATAAATACTTAATAAAAGCCTATATAAACCTAAAAGGGAACAAATTAGGCAATAAATAGAATTAATAATATAATACTTTTTTAACAATATTATAAATTAAATAATTTTATATATAAGTAGCTATATTTAAGCTTTTATTTAAATGTCTTTAATAGGGGTGGAGTTATAAATGGCTAAAGTTAGTAGTGTGTTTTAGGTGGGTTAACTAGTAACTTAACTAGGTAGCTAATACATTAACTAAACCTTAGAAAGTTTAAATTTGGTTTAGATTAATATTACTCCAGCTACTAACTACCTTAATACCTATTAAGTTATCTAGCCTACAACCCTACTAACTCTCATTCCTAGATATACATTAACAATTCCTATTAAGGTGTATTCTCTCTACTAATAGACTATATATATATGCTATCTTTATTATTCTAAAAGCCTAATTAGTATATAAGAGGATCCTCCTATAACTAAAAGCTCCCTCTATATCTCTTAATATACTTTTTTTATTTATTTATTTATTATACCCGTTGTATTATACTACGTACAATACTGCGCATGCAGCCTCTAGGCTATGGCGCTATAGTTCTATATACATGAATCCTTTCTAGGCAGCTTAATATGTACTAGTAGCTATATCCTAGTAGTTTATAAACCCCTCGAGGTTTATAGCTC
>Ga0307507_10006652_pt1 | contig 17510 bp, 12 predicted proteins | sample 7_EM_MG_FD_207223 | JGI IMG/M metagenome (GOLD analysis project Ga0307507, IMG submission 207223) | Populus trichocarpa ectomycorrhiza microbial communities from riparian zone in the Pacific Northwest, United States - 7_EM | ecosystem: Host-associated > Plants > Roots > Unclassified | place...
TCTAACAGTATCTGGCCCCCCCTTAGTCTTGTCAATGTTGGGAAAGCGCTAGTGTAGCTTTTCCTTCAACCTCTTCCAACAGTGCTCAATAGGATTGAGGTCTGGGGAATTGGGTGGCCATTCCATAACCTGTATGTTGTTTCCTGCAAACCAAGCCATAGTATCTCTTGCAGTATGTATCTTTGCACCATCCTGCTGAAAGATAGGATCCCCAACTGTGTCCTCCACCCCCTGCCAGACATCAACTAAGCCATCCTCCAAAACTCCAATATCTACAAATCTATTCACACTCTTGTCAAAAATAGGAATCAGAGGACCCTTATTTTTACCCCAAATACAAGCCCATACCATCAACTTTATAAACCACATGACATACAGCCCAGACCCTAACTCCAAGTACCTTGCCACACACCACATATATTACTGACACCCCCACGAAAATTAGAACTGCAGGGTAGAGCACCCAGATGCGATACATCTCAGCTAAAATAACCTGCCAGGTAATTTTGTCCCCAAGAGCCCATGCTGCAAAAAAAGTTAATTAATTAAAATTCCTTATAACAAGCGGATTCGGGATAGTATCCTGCAAGGATTGGGAGATGGTTCGGCAAAGGACTCAAACCTGAGAACCTGATAGCGACAGAAGGATATTGTGCGGGGGTGTTACTGAGGAGAAGTCAAGTTGGGCTCATAATTTTCTAATCCGCAATGTTGGGGTGAACCTTACCCCTAATAATCGATATTCGGATTTCCTTCCCTTCCATGCAGACCAACGGGTAAACCTGCTCTCTTCTCAAATCTCTACTAAGAGCTTAAGTGCTTTTTCGTTCCGGCATTGGTAATGGTGTCTGCTAAGTTTACAGTAAGTCGCTCTACCGTATTGCATCCCGCTCTAAGACAGTGTAAACCTACTAGGCAAACCAAAAGGAAAGGCTAGGGAGGCGAGTGATAAGCTGTGATTACTTCTGGGAACCAAGTTTGAAGGCTATTACCAGAGCGCTAAGCCACAGGCTGCGGCTGATGTCCAAACTAAAAGGTATGATATAGGATACCCTGTTGGCTCTCTTCGCCAAGCAGACAGACGCCGACCTTTTTGAGGAGGGTAGGCAAGTGTCATGAGCACGCATGACGAGACCCATCTACCAAGATTAACTTCTCTACAACTGCATTCGAAGCAAGGGAGAGAGAGGACAACCATGAAAGGAGGTTGATTTTTTTTTTTCTTTTTTTTCTTTTTTCTTCTCTTAAATATTTCTCAAACTCTGTCAATCATGCCACACCCTATAAACTCTTGTCCATTGGTTCCTGTCGCTTACCCGCTCTCATGAGCATAGTAGTACATGTGTCTATATATAATCCACATCTATATTCATCAAGCTTCTATTCATCTATCTTATAATACAGTACTGTTGCTGTCTGGGTTGTGCAATGCAAGTAGTAAATACAAATTTAATTACGCTAAGATGTAGAATGTCTTAACCTAACGGGTGCGGGTGGGCAAAAAGTAAATAAAAAGGGTGTATATGAAGAGAGAATTGATGTAGGGATGTAGGGATATATCAGGGATGCAAAGAAAATTAGCAAAGTAGAAGCTAAATAATATTGTAATAAGAGAGGCAATAGAAGAGGGTGATTGGAGGAGGAAGGAGATAACGAGACAGTCTAGGTAGATGACCCAAAAGTTTGACATCTGCAGGAATTTGACAATCCACGTGCAAAGGACGGTCTCTGGCGGGTGATGGAGATGTCGAGGTAAACTTGCTTGTGCTTGTCTATTGGAGGTTACTAGCGAACGGCTGCCTAAGTAGTGGAAATTTCTACATGTATAACCTTAATCAGTTCATGCCCTAGTATACCCACACATGTCCACACTTCAGCGCTACCCCATAATATGTACGCTTCCCATTGCCTGCACTCCTCGATGATTCTAATACAACGTTCTACTATTGGGATTATTATACAATGAGCGGGCGTGGAATTTTTTTTCGTAAGTTCCCCTACAGGGGCATACCTGTTGACCGGGGAGGAGCCGGCGCCTATCCTAGGATATCAAAACCTGCGAGCCCTTTTGGAAGGTGGCTCAGATAGCTCGGGAGGGGAGAGTTTGATTGATTGCGGGCTCGCTGCGTATTTAGGAAACAAATCCGTCCGCTCCGGTAGTAGCTTTGCAATTCTCTCATATCCCATGTTGGGAGCCCACTGGAGGGGTGTTCGATAACTCCTTTTATCCACTTTGTCAGGATTGACGTCGTTCCGTTGTAGCAACATCCCAACGACCCTCTCATGCCCGTTAGTGACGGCTAGGGAGAGTGCTGTTTGGCTCGACTTATCGGTTTTGTTGGGTTTGACGTTGTTCTTTTCCAGCAGCATTCTTACGATCCCCTCATGCCCATTTCTAGCAGCGCACATAAGCGGTGTTCGGCCATATTGGATGTCAGCTATGTTGGGATTGACATCGTTCCGAGCGAGCAGTATCTTCACCACCCTCTCGTGCCCATTGTGAGCAGCCCACAAGAGCGGTGTTTGGCTCCCGGTATCCGCTCTGTCGGGATTGACGTCGTCCCGTTCCAACAGCATCTTCACAATCCCCTCATGCCCATTGCGGGCAGCCCCCAAGAGCGGTGTCTGGCTCCACTTATTCGGTTTATCGGGATTGACGTCGTTCCTTACCAGTAGAGCCCTCACGATCCCCCCATGCCCATTATTAGAAGCCGAGAAGAGCGGAGTTCGGTCATGCTCGCTGTCAGCTGTGTTGGGATTGACGTCGTTCCGCGCGAGCAGTATCTTCACCACCCCCTCGTGCCCATTGTGGGCAGCCCCCAAAAGCGGTGTCTGGCTCCACTTATTCGGTTTGTTGGGATTGACGTCTTTCCTTCCCAGTAGCGCCCTCACGATCCCCCCATGCCCATTCTCGGCAGCCAAGAAGAGCGGTGTTCGGCTATATTGGATGTCGGCTGTGTTGGGATTGACGTCCTTCCGCGCTAACAGTATCTTCACCACCCCCGCGTGCCCATTGTGAGCAGCCCATGAGAGCGGTGTTTGGCTCCACATATCTGCTTTGTTGGGGTTGGCGTCGTTCCTTTCCAGCAGCATCCTTACGACCCTCTCATTCCCATTCTTAGCAGCCCAGATGAGTGGCGTCCGGCAACATTCGGTGTCAGCTGCGTTGGGATTGGCGTCCCCCTGCGCCAACAGTATCTTCACCACCCCCTCGTGCCCACTGTGAGCAGCCCGCAAGAGCGGTGTTTGATTCCGTGTATCCGCTTTGTTGAGATTGATGTCGCTCCGTTCTAGTAGCATCCTCACAACCCCCTCATGCCCACTGCTGGCAGCTCTAAAGAGCGGTGTTTCGCTCCACGTATCTGCTCTGTTGGGATTGACATCCTTTTGCTCGAGGAGTATCCTAACGGCCCCCGTATGTCCATTTGCCGTGGCCCACGAGACCGGTGCTTGGCTCAATTTATCCGCTTTTCCGGGGTTGACGTTGTTCCATTCCAGTAGAGCCCTCACGATGCCCTCATTCCCATTCTCAACAGCCCACGAGAGCGGTGTCCGGTTATCATTGTCAGTTGTGTAGGGATTGACGCCCCCCCGCTCGAGCAATATCCTAACGACCCCCTCATGACCACTCCTAGAAGCCCACGAGAGCGGCGTTCGACGCCACCTATCAGGTTTGTCGGGATTCACATCGCTCCATTCCAGCAATACCCTCACTACCTCCTCATGTCCTCTCCTAGCAGCCCAGGCGATTGCTGTATTACCATGGAAATCAGTTGCCTGACCATCCCATATATTTTCCTCCAATAAAGCAACTATTATGTCTACGCATCCGAGGTATGCAGCACCGTGGAGCCCCGTAAATCCCCTAGGGATTCCTCGCGAATCAAAAGGCCGGTCCTGTAAGCTTAACTCATGAAATAGCAGTATCTTCGAAGAGATGTGCCTCTCGTATCCCCCTAGTAGCTTCAATGCAAGAGTTTTCACAGTTTCTGTGTTTCCATGTCTAGCATGTGTACCCCAGTAACAAGAGGCATATTTGACAAAAGGGGCGGTTGGTGGGACAGAATAATGAGCAGGGGAAAAACCCATCACGTGCTGAAAATTGAGGTAGGTTAGGCAGACCTCGGCAATCATGGAGTGGGGCTTGAGGAACAAGTTAGGGTTATTAGAGAGATACTCTTGCAGAGTATAGTGGATAAGCCGGACGGCAGACGAGGACTTCTCGACTGTGATGAGCCCCAGCGAGCATGCTCGGAGTGTTTCTATCGCAGGGATATTCCGAATATCCAAGTCGGTAGACCCTTCCACCCCGAGGGCATGGCATAACTCGTTGACATGTAATGGCCGCTCCGCATGCGATACCCACATTAGAACATCCATGCCGAGTTTTGATCTACTTCTCGGCTGCGCACCTATTCGTGATAGGGTTGCCGCGTAAGCATCTCCTAGACCATCCCCTTTGGTCATCTCGTTAAGCTTGTTCCTTCTCCGAGTGAGAGTAATCTCGCTTAGGATTGCATCAATGTTTAGAGAAACGAGAAGAAAACTAGACATCACTGTTAGTGAATGATGCTTTGGGCTTGTATGGGGGATGTATTTGATATTCTTGGTTACCTTTCCGAAATCTTCTCTGGAACGATTTTCATAATATCATCCCGTAGTTCGTCGTCCATTGCCTTGGGGTCAGTGTCACCGTCCAGTCTCATCTCCAGATAACTCTTAATATCCGCATGGGTAGGACTGAGAGGTATCCGGAGGGCCCCTCTGAAGAGTTTCACGATTTCCTCGTCGATATGGGGTCTTCCGGTTAGGAATACTCTTATGTTTGGTGACATCCGAACGATCCCTCGCAGCGATTCAAGTAACTCCCATCGGTGCTTCGCTGCGCATTCGTCTAAGGCGTCGATGCATATAAATACCCGCGATAGCGATGCAATAGTCTTCTTTAGAATTTCTACCATATCGGGAACTCGGAGACCTCGGCCACCAAACTCTTTTCTAGCCATTTTAAAAGCGCCCCGCATATGCTCTGGGATCCCTCCTCTATTGGCAAGTTGCTTGAGGATGGCGCCCAACATATTGGCGGTGGACTGCTCCTGCTGGGCAAGGAAATCGCAGTATAGTCCTACAACAGCAACCTCTTTTCCTCTAGCCTGATCGCATAGACTATCAATAACTAGGGAACTATCATTTACTGGTGGTCAGCGACATCCGGATTACGTTTCTCCAAATAAGAGTCCCCTTACCTGACATAAGTTTTACCAACCCCTGGATCCCCGTAACAGAACAACACTGGTTTAACGCAACCATCTTCCATATCACGCCAGTTTCTAAAATCGTTGGTTTCCATAACCCAGTTTCCCACACCATCGAGTCGGTCAGTTCGCACCCCTTGGTGCCGTTGCTGTGGTTCCAGTGGCGATAGCCACTGCAGAATTTGCCGCCCCTCAGCGTCTGTTTCTGTGTTGAAGTTCACAATATTGTTGAACGAGTTAATATTACCGGTGACCTGCCGGTATCCTGACGGCATCGGGCGATAGTCCATTATCTGAATTCCTTTTTGTGGGAGTTGAGGAGGGGTCGTATTCAATGAGAATCTGGTTTCTATTGGAACTGGAGAGGATGTGCTTGCGGTGAGCAAAATAATCCGGTTGCGAGGAAGTAGTAGTGCTGCAAATTTTCTGCAAGAGTCATCTTGGCAACCGGATTACTTTGCTCACCGCAAATAAGACCTGAAGAGGGGGTGGTATCAAAAAGTTTTGGCGTTGCACAAGCATGCGCTCGTCCAATCATTATGGTGCTTCCCCGGCGCAAAATAAGTTATGGTGTTAATAATAATATTATTATACTTGTAATATATTCGTAACATATGGTGCTGGTCAAAGAAAAAGCACACCAAAATCTGAGCCTCGTTGCATGATAACTTACTTGTACTTGTATTTTGCGCGGGAGTAGAAAGCACTCATCAGAAGCCAGTTTTCCAATCTATTTTGCCTCCAGATCAGCCTTGGATCTCATCCCACAAATAGTTTACCGTAATTAGCATTAAATATTTGAAGAATGGCTTCACCTACTGTACACTACATCCGGCGCTCTTATTATCATTTAGTCCGTCTCCGCGCCCAAGAAATCATTAGAATATGTCTCAGTCTATCCCTAATGATTTATTTCCAGTTAGAGAAGGATGCTTTCCAGATCGCGTCATTTTCCTAGCGACACCTCTTGGGCCCAGCACCCGACGGACTATGGGATTGTTCTGTATCCCTTAAGCTGTTGAGACATTCAGTCCTAATTGAAATGTATAGCACTAACTTATTTAAGTAGTTGAAGGTAAACCTACGCTTACCCGATTCCATCTTGGCCATACTGAACAGTACAGATTTTGCGGTATTGTGAGCACTACACCACTCTCAGAGAGAAAGGTTTTTCCTATCACGATTGCTCAAATAAGTTAGTGCTACACATTTTAATCAGGACTAAATGTCTCAACAGCTTAAGGGATAGTACCGTGTCCGTTTACGATGCTTGTACTGTTAACATACTCACAGTATTCCTTCAACACAAACTCCAAATACACTAGTATTTTGGTAGGGTTGGCGCCTAGAATATTTTTACCTTTTGGAAAGCGCGGCTAGCACGAGATTACACTTGCACAGTTTGGCTTGTACCGGTACTGTAGCATAGGTAGCACAGTATTCAAAAACATGGTATCGTCTAGGTGGGTAAATACCCGCCAAGGGAAGAACGAAAAGTCTTTAGGTATCGTCACTATTCTTGTAGCTGGACGGTCGACATGACGTTGACATGGAGGTGCGTTTGGAAACCCACCAGGCAATAGACGGCCGTATAGGTAAACCGGCCCTAAAACTCCCTATTGGCCGAAGCAGGAGTTTGTTTCCTTCATCCCACCAGTTCAAATCAATCACTAACGTACGGTGTGGGACAGGGAAGTAGATCAGATAAGTGAGTGGATTGTGATAAGATAGAGCGAGAGAACCCTCAGCGAGGCGGCACCTTCAGCGGGGCTTGGAATTAGAGGAAGGGCACGCTCAGTAAGAACCAACCAAAACTTCCTGCCAATATTTGCTAAGCCTCGCTGAGGGTGCTCCACCCTGGGGGCTCCCCCGGTCTAGTGCAATGAATAGAAGCTAATAACATACTCCAACCAATAGACTAATTAATTACAAGCAAATATCCCCGCAACCTTACTCGATTACTATACAATGAGCTTTTAAAATAAAGTAGTCCACTTTACAAATGAAGAGACTTTTAATTCTGCTCTTAGATTTTCAAGGGGTAGACATATGATGAGATAGCGCTATTCGGGGAGGCAGTAGCACGGCAGGAGATGCCAAAGAACGGGCGGGGAGACACAGGACGGCAAACGTTTTCCGGGGAGGGGATGAGTGATGTTTCACGATTTCAACTCTGCCACCTCTATCCAGAGATCCGGGCCTGGGTAGGAATATCACAGTCTGGTTTATGGATGTGCCCGTTCTTCGGGAATGGATATTCGGCTATTATCTACTCCCCCTATTAACCACAAGTTTAGGCGCACCACAATCCAGGGGAGCATTATTGGGCTAGTAACCGTATTCCAAACTCGATAAGGTGGAGAGGCATCCATGGATACAGGGCGCTCAAGTTATATGGATTTACGCGTGATGCATAAATAAAGCGGTTTGCGACGGTGAGAGGTACGTTGTAGTCGCATATTGAGGACGGGGGGGAGGGGTTGTGGGCCGAGGATAATTGTGAGCGTTTGTCGGCTGCCGGGGTAGGGCGTCAGCTCACCCGGTACAAATACACCATTCCCTCGTGATTTGCCAGGTCCCGGTGATCCTAGCCTTCAGGTTAATCAGTGGGGACTGTGCATTTGAGTGTTTCACGATTGTAGAAATAACTGACCTTGAGGGAAGAGTGGGGTGTGAAGGATGCAATTAGGGGAGAGTTCGGGTCATGTTGCTGGAGCAGCAGTTTAGTTTCTTTGTGGAATCAGGAGCGAGATGGGAGGTAGGTACTTAACGAGGTAGGCATAAGAAAAATAGAGGGCGTTCTCAGATACCGTAATATCCTCAACCCCCTATGGCAAACTTGGCGAACTTGATATAGTAAGATGTTGCAAGTGAAGAAATTGAAGGGCGATCTCCGTACAGAAAGTTGACTGGTAAAGACCCGCTCGAGTAGGAGGTGACAGGTAATTTCTTTTACAGCACTAAATTAGTGCGGCTGAAAAAAATTGTCATGTATGATACTATCTGATAAGAAAAGCTAGTACCAAGCCTTTCCCAGCAGACCGATGTGATGGGTTTTATTTTTCAGCCGCACCCGTGACCACAAGGGAGCCAGCCTAATCCCGTTTTGGCTAGCCGTTACAACCCCCGTGCGTTCTTCTCGTCGCACCCCAGTTCTAGCTCCTCTTTTTTTGTTATCCCATAAACGGCAGCAGATAGTGCCCGAAAATTCTGTCTCGCGTAGAAGACATCCATAAATCCGACTTAGAGACCCCTACCCAGATCATTCATTTTATTCGGTTGACCAGATTTTAGAGTAGAGATACAGTAGGTCGAGGCGAAATCAGGAAATATCACTTGTCCCTTCTGCCATCCTCCCTGTTGGAAATGCCTGCACCGCTAGGCCGCAGTACGCGTATGCGCTCGTAGGACACACAATCTTTTAAAGTTTTTCTCTCACAAAATCTCCTTGTGCTTCCTTTCCTTTCCTTTTCCAAGTTATCTTTCTCCCCTTTCACCGCTTCAATACAAATTACTCCTGTTCACTCAGACTATTTTACATGACTCTTTAGTCTGATAATTACCCCTACCCCCAATACCACTAATTTTACCGCTTCCTCGCCACCTCGCTCCCCCTAGCTGTCTCTCAGCCAGCAGTCCTGCCCCTACCCGCGAAAAGTACTGTCTCACCCTATAGGGCCCGCCATCCAAGACAAAGATGACCATACTGGGATTTCGTGGCTCCGGACAGACTGCTAGAGGGGGTCTAGTCCTGTCTGGGGTTCTTTGCGGCCCCCCCACCGGGCCATGTGTGGCCCTAGAACAGTTCGGAACACCATCCATAGTAATAACCTCCTGACAGCAGCCTACCAAGATTGATATTGAGAGTATCAGGGCAGCTTCGCAATCGATAGTCATTCCTACTCACACACATCCACATCTCGCTAGATGAAAGTATTTTCCTGCTCCCATTGAGCTCTACCACGCTCGGAACCAATCATTATCGCATCATGAGACATCACTCATGCGCTACACGGCTGTCCCTCACCGCCCCCCATCGTCCCTCACTATTACTAGCTTTCCCCGGCCATCCCCTGCTATCCTCCGTCATTCCCCGTCACCCTCCTATCTTGAACACACGTCTCACCTTGCAGGGCCCGCCGTCGGGCCAAAGACTGGTGCCTTGCACTTTGACAGGCACGGCAGAGTTGGATTTGTTTGATTCACACTTTCTGCCGGTTGGCATAGGGTACGAGCCGTAGTGCAATAGCACCCCCGACGATGATAGGATGGTAGGAGGGGCTTGGGGGAGCAGAGCCGCACCAACTGAATCCCGGAATGAGAGATGGGATGGGCTGGGGCAGTTGGGTTATTGGCTTCAACAATAGTAGCAGAAATACTAGCAATGTAATTACAGGGACGCCGTCATTTCCGGTTTCCTCTCACTTAGTCAGCCCCATTTACCAAATAACACAAGTATGTTAGAAATGCTGCTCGGCATGCTAGAGTTTCTTTTGTTTCACGAAAGCACGGAGGTTAAGAAAGATGTTTAATTGATGGATAGATAGGAGAATGGAAAGCATGGACGCTACGGAAATGAAGGAAGTCTTTGTGATGCATTTCTTTTGTTAAGGGACAGCGCAGAACGTTTCCTTCTTTTGTTTCTATGAGGGATAAACAAAGTGATAGGGAGACATGCGTGGAGGGGGGCGGGCATGAGTGGTGATCGTTGGAAGGTTGGGGATAACGTTATGTATTCCATATATGTTCCTGTCTTTACCGTCAGTTTAGCAAGCAAGAAGAATAGACCTAAGTTGCTCGCTATCCACCCCCTCGTTGCTATTCAGTGCCGTATTTTCATTTTATCAATTACAAAGTACCTTCCGGTAATATAGCTACAGACTAGCACGAAACACAGTTGCAATACTCTGAATGTCCAGAATATCAAGGAAGAAATCTCCCTCGTTCCCCCTCCTCGGTCGCAACACAAGGTCCTCGAATGAGATGACGAAGAAGGGAACGGTGCCTATTATGGAAGCGGGGACAGTGGAACAGTCGATGCGAAGCTGGTTATCACACTGTGGTGTGAGCTGGGCATCCGGTGGAGTACCCAGTCTGGGATGCTGGATTGGCAGCATCCGCCATACTTGGAGGTCTATGACCTGCTCGGTGCAGAGAATATGTGCTATGAGGACAGCGCGGACTGTGTGGTTGTTCTGGGTCAACCACCACCTGACACCCTGCTGCAATCTCTCCAAACTCTCCGACACCCCCGACTCGAAAATGAGTGTTGGCCAACCCTGTGGGCCGGCCCGTCTCTGGTGTGGTATGATACCGCCGTCGGCCTCCTTGCAGGAATTTGCACATATAGTATTTGTAGCTCGGTATGTGGTGGACCCTGTTCCGGATAACTCCTCGTCCACATTACCCATAAGAATTGCAGCTCTTCTGAGGCGGTGGCATAAGTGACCGGTAACCACTTCCTGGGGTTTTGAGGGTAACTTGATGATAAGGATTTGGAGCGATTCGAAATACTGCTTGCGAATCCCCGGTGTTTGAACGGCGTCGAAATTCCAAAGCTGCTCCGGCGAAGTATCGAGGAATGCTAAGTACGGGCTTAGTAGATCGCCCACCCAGCCCGCTTTCTCGCCTATAATTTCTTGAATATTTTTAATGGTTTTGAAGACGTAGATCTGTTCGGTTGATATGCCTTTGAGGGCATTCTCCCGATCGCATTCGCACACTTGCGGGGAGACGGATTGGGCGTTACTGGCCACCCCTGCACACCCCAATGCCTCGCTTAGGCTATTCATGCCGGTACCTATTATAGACATAACTCGATTAGCAGAAGCACCGTTCGCCAGCAATCGTCAGATTTCAGTGATCCTAGCTTACAAGCCAATCGATGGGGACTGTGTATTTAGATCAAGTGTGTGTTTGGGTGTTCTAGGATTATGGAATTAGCTAAGAGAGTTTGGGTGGTGCTACTAGAGTGGCAGTCGGTGGGTTTCTTTGTAGAATCGAGAAAGAGATGGAAAGTACTGGTATTTTAAATACTTGACGAGGTGGTTAGCAGGTACTTGTAGTAGAGATCTGTCCAAGTCTAGGCTCGCTTGTGACTTCTTCTACTGCATTATTCCCACGGGGGTCATAATAACGCGACCGTAGCAACGGTGGCCAGCGTTGTAACACATGTACCCCTACCTAATTCCACATACTCGAGTAGCTAATTCATGACTACCAGAACTCTCACCATGAGGGGATAAATGCTGTGATGTAGGCTGGCGAGGGGTGTACTAGGTATTAACTTCTCTTGATTTTATTACTTTTTTTGTCGGTATTGTTGTTCTCATTTTAGATACTGTCGTGAGTTGAGGTACGGTACATGTGCTGGCCACCGTTGCTACGGTCGCGTTATATGACCCCCGTGGATACATGATCGTAAAAAGATACCTTGCTCTACAGAATTGTGAATTACGAGTGCTTGGTGTGAGGCAGCTCCAGGGAAATTTTCGCCCAAAAATTTGATAACTCTTGAGCTCGTTTTCGCTCTAAGATATTCTGTGTCAAGACTGGTTAGTGAAGTCTTGTCTATCGAGAGCCTTGCAGCTTGTGAGCACTGCCAGTAATGATTGGGCCAGCTCATACTAGTGCAACGCCAGAGGCCGAGGAGTTGCCTTCCCCTCATTCTTCAGGTCTGAGAGATCCTCTCACACCCCGAGGAAAGTAATATTCTAACTGCCTACAATCCCTCTCTGAATCTCACAAGAAAAGGAACTCAGATATCAGACTATCGCCCAGATGTCGTCGGGATCCCAGCAAGTCACCAGTAATCTCAACTCGTTCAATAACAATAATTCGTTCAACAATATTGTCAACTTCGTTACCAAAATAGACGACGAGGGACGTCAGATTCTGCAGTGGCTATCCCCACTTGAACCGCAGCAACGGCACCAAGGTGTGCGCGCCGACAGACTTGATAGCGTGGGGAACTGGGTCCTAGAAACTAGCGAGTTCAGGGAGTGGAGTGATGCGGAAGATGGTTGTGTTGAGCAAGTGTTGTTCTGTTCCGGGAATCCGGGGGTGGGGAAAACTTATGTTAGGTAGGAGGGACTCTAGGGAAAGGCAGCGCAGATGTCACTGATGATCAGCAAATAACAGCTCCCTTGTTATCGATAGTCTCTGCGATCAGGTTGTGGGGAAAGACGTTGCCATCGTGGGACTATACTGTGATTTCCATGCTCAACAGGAACAGTCCGCCGTGAATATGTTGGGCGTTATGCTCAAGCAACTTACCAGTAGAAGAGGAATCCCCAAACATACACGGGTGGCCTTTCGGGAGGCAAAAAAAGAGTTTGGCGGCCGGGGTCTCCAACTTCCGGGTATGGTAGATATACTAAAGAGGACCACTGCCTCTCTACGGCAGCTGTTTATATGCATTGACGCTATAGACGAATGCACACCGAAGCACCGACGAGAGCTCATTGAGTCACTACGAGAAATTGTTCGATTATCCCCAGGCGTGCGAGTATTCATTACTGGAAGACCCCACATGCTAAATGGGGAACCACGGAAAGTGTGAAAAGTCTTGCATTGAAGCTACTAGATGCATACGACAGGCACATATCTTCGAAGATCTTGTTATTGCATGACGTTAGAGCTGAGGAGCAGCCATTCGATCGAGAAGATACTCCTAGGGGATTTACAGGGCTTCACGGTGCCACATACTTCGGGTGTGTGGAGATAGTAGTTGCTTTGTTGGAGATGAATAAAGGTGATGTGCAGGCAACTGATTTCCATGGTAACACAGCAATTGCTTGGGCCTCGAAGAGGGGACATGAGGGGACGGTGAGGGTACTGCTGGAACGGGGCGACGTCAATTCCGACACACCTTGCACCGAATATGGCTCAGCACCGCTCTTGTGGGCTGCTGAAAATGGGCATGAGGGGGTGGTGAAGATACTGCTGGAGCGGAGGAACATCAATCCCGACAGGCCGGATAAGTTGTGTCGAACACCACTCATGTGGGCTTCGGTGAATGGGCATGAGGGGGTCGTTAGGATGCTGCTAGAACGGAACAATGTCAACCCCAACCGACGGGGTCTATTCGTTAGAACACCACTATCGTGGGCTTCATTGAATGGGCATGAGGGGGTCGTAAGGATGCTGCTCGAACGGGGCGACGTCAACCCCAACCGAGGGGGTCGAATCGGTATAACACCACTATCTTGTGCTTCCAAGAATGGGCATGAGGGGGTCGTACGGATGCTGCTAGAACGAAACGACCTCAATCCCGAAAAAGCGGGTACGCTGGGCCAAACCCCCCTCTTGCTGGCCGCTCAGAATGGGCATGAAGGGATCGTAAAGATGCTTCTGGAGCGGAACGACGTCAATCCAAGCACACGGGATATATTTCGTCTAACACCACTATTTTTGGCTTCCCAGAATGGGCATGAGGGAGTCGTAAGGACGCTGCTAGAACAGAACGACATCAATTTCAACCAACGGGATTTGTTTGGTAGAACACCACTATCTGTGGCTTCCTTGAATAGACATGAGGGAGTGGTAAGGATGCTGGGACGGAGCATCACCACTCCCACACGAGCGGATTTGTTCTATTTAGCATCACTAACGAGCGCTTCCGAGAGTGAGGATGAGGAGGCCGTAAGGGTACTGCTGGAATCGAACAGCGTCAATCCCAATCCACGGGATCGACTGGGTATGACACCACTATTTTTGGCTTCCATTTCTGGGTACGAGGGTGCCGTGGGGGTGCTTCTGGAGCGGGGCGGCGTCGATCCTGACGAACCGGGTTTATTCGGTATGACACCACTATCGGGGGCTTCCCGGAATGGGCGTGAGGGGGTCGTAAGGATGCTGTTGAAACGGAAAGACGTCAATCCCAACAAACCGGGTCCCTCCGGCGCAACACCACTATGGTTGGCTTCCAAGTATGGGCATGAGGGGGTCGTAAGGATGCTGCTGGAACGGAGCGACGTCAATCCCAACAAACCGGATTATTTCGGTGTAACACCACTATGGTTGGCTTCCAGGTACGGGCGTGAGGGGGTCTTAAGAATGCTGCTAGAACGGAACGACGTCAATCCCGACAAACCGAGTTTTTTCGGTACGACGCCACTATCGCTAGCCTCCCAGCATGGGTATGAGGGGATCGTTAAGATGCTGTTGGAACGGAACGACGTCAATCCCAACCGAGGGGGTATGTTCGGTATGACACCACTATCGTTGGCTTCCGGGTTTGGGCATGAGGGGGTCGTAAGGATGCTGCTCGAACGGAACGACGTCAATCCCAACAAATCGATTTTTTTCCGTCAAACACCACTCTCGTGGGCTTCCCGGAATGGGCACGACGAGGTCGTGAGGATGCTGCGGAAACGGAACGACGCTCATTCCCACGGACCAGATACATGGCGTCGAACACTGCTCGGGTGGACATCGTGGGGTCTTGCGAGTACTCAGCAACCTCACTCCCGATAAGATGGATAAGTGGAGCCAACGGATTTGATTTTTAAATATGTAGCAAGCCTACAATCAACAGAGCCCTCCTCCGCCGGGCTGTCTGAGCGATTTGAATCTCCTCCCAAAATTACCCCCTGTTTGGTTTCCAAGTATAAAACCCCACCCTTCTCTCCCCATCACTAGGCAGTCTATATGAAAGGGGTTGACTGGTTGGTGCAGGATTTTGTATTACCTTAATTTCCCCTGCTGGGAAGGCATGTCTAGTTACTACAGATGCCAAACATTTGTATCATTTCTTCAGAATCTCTCGTTATCCGTTCTCTCAAATCACCTTAGACCCTTGTTGTGCTGTCCCTTAGCTGTTTTTTAACCATTTTTCTCTATCCGTGCCCCGTTGGTGCCTTTCCATACTTCCCCTTCCCTACATACAATATACATTCTTTTAATTCGCCTTTTGTCTCTCATTCGCATTGCGTTACGTTATCTAAGGTCTGTCTGTGGCTGACTTTCTATCTATATTACGGGGTAACGTAGATGGCAACTGGATTAGATTATAAGTAGGATGCATAGAACTTCCATAGATATAAATGAGATTAAACACTTACACAATACACACGAGAGCGGGCACATGGCAAGAACCAACAGGGCAGAGTTCATGATATACATGATTAGTGGTACTCACTTCATTTTCTCCTTTCTCTCACATGTTTCTCTTCCCTCCTGCTACCTGTCCTTGGCCACTAATAAGTTTGCTCTATTATGAGATAAGCCCTTTTCTCTATTAACACCCCGTTATTGTCACCGAACGCATCCTAGATTCTCACTCCTCACACCTTTCCTTGGGCATAATTAATATATCGTACCCTCAGCCCAAAATAACAATGATACCTGCCATACCTGCCAGAGCAGGAGAGTACCCTGAGCAAACGGTTCAACTATGTCCTGAAACTAAAGGTCGCCATACCAATATTAAACCACATGGCATTATTTACAGCTTCAACCTAACTCTACTTGAAGTTGGAAAGGTGGAAAAGCTCCCATATACTATACCACTAATCCGAGAGCTCACTATATGATACGATCCCCCGGAGTGGTAACTCATATCATAAAACCTAATTCCTGGTGATCTAGTCTTGGACCATCGGAGAGGCGGGCGCAAAAAGAGCTGATTAAGTAAGCTTCCCTATAGCAGATGGATTTGGGATGAAAACGGGCAGATATTGGGGAATAGTGATGGATACGATCATGGGTACTGCTTGAGCATCGTCGTGTGCAGTCGATTATCGTCGACTATACTCGAGTATGATCGATTTCGTGTCTATCAGGAATGAATTTTTCATTCAGCATTGATTATGAGTATTTATACTCATTTTATTACAAGAAAAGATGATCCCGACCCTGTATCACAGTAATTTGTGGCTGATCTAGAGTCATTAGCGGTATTGACTAGCTACCTGCTATAGACCTGAAACGCTGGGAGTCGTGACATTAGCAAGTAAACAATTAGAAGAAAGATATAGTACAAGACTGGCTGGTATATGAAATAGTTATATTAGTAGTGATTGTGAGAATTTTGCTGGTAAATCAGATTATAATTCTTCATGCCTATCATATAACTCTATTACAGGAAATGCTTCCTTTGTAACTATGAATAGGGACTTTATAGCCTATATGTAAATTAGGATCTGTAGCTGAAAACTAGTGTTATGTAACTTGCTTTTCCGTCACACTTGCTTTTACCAACTATGAGTGACAGCAAAATAGGAGGGGAATCAGCTATTAGGCACAGTGCCGACCATCAAAGAAAGTCAGTTAGATAAAAGGGGTTTAAGCCATTCTGGTCAGCATATTAGCTAAACATGCAACTATTCTGTTTTCTTTACACACCTTCAACTGTCTGTCTAATTCTAAACATTAAATTTGTAATAGGTGGTTGGACTAGACGGTGGCGCCTCAACAGCTATCTGATAAATGGCGCGAAAGTGTTTGACTAATTCTCCACGGTTTTAGATTCCCGCGGCTACACCGTCAGAAAGTTAGGTTGCCTATCCTAGGTAAACGCTATCTACTTTGCAGCACTCTCAAAGAAAAATAGGCGAGGGCGGGGAATCATGACGGCTTCGGTATGAAGTAAGGGGGGCCCATGCGAAAGATGAACTCTCAAACCACTCAAGCCCGCTTCCCCGGAAGCTCTTTCAGAAATACCACAGCCACATATCGCCAAAAATTGTTTTTAGACCAAGTGAGGAATCCGAATCTTGAGGATCCTCTAATACCAGTCTCCCGCTCAGTAGACTACACTACTCATCATTCTTCGGAATTGTTGAGGTTATACTTGTATGTAGCTACTTTGATAGATATGGGATGTTGTGATACGAACGAAGTAAATTTTGGAGGGTATACTCGGCTTGTCTGGGCTGCTCGTAATGGACATGAGAAGGTGGTTAAAATACAACAGAGGTGGAAAGAGGTCAACTCCGACAAGCCGGATAGCATCCGCCGAACATGACTCTCGTATGCTGCTTAGGAAGGATTTGAGGAAGTAAATGAAAAAAGTATTGTTGCTCGGGCGGGAAGAGGTCAACCCTGCAAGCCGGATAATGACGGCGATACGCGGCTCATGATAGCGGCTAGCTATCGCTGTGGAGGTGGTCGTGGCGCTACCATTGCCTTAGGAAGCGGTACTTGTACCGTAGTCTACTTGCGCACTGCAAAAGTTTCCGGAAATGTGGACTTTTGCTTGGCGCTAAGTTAGGTGAGGCAACCAGCTAAAAATGCCAAGCCTAAGCTCCACAT
>Ga0307507_10006653_pt1 | contig 17505 bp, 5 predicted proteins | sample 7_EM_MG_FD_207223 | JGI IMG/M metagenome (GOLD analysis project Ga0307507, IMG submission 207223) | Populus trichocarpa ectomycorrhiza microbial communities from riparian zone in the Pacific Northwest, United States - 7_EM | ecosystem: Host-associated > Plants > Roots > Unclassified | place...
TATACAGAGCTTCGTGCAGAGCCTCCGTACGCAGAGCTTCGTGCAGAGCCTCCGTACACGGAGCTTCGTGCAGAGCTTCGCGCGGAGCCTCGCGCAGAGCTTCGCGCAGAGCTTCCGCAGAGCTTCGCGCAGAGCTTCCGCAGAGCTTCGTGCAGAGCTTCGCGCAGAGCTTCGCGCAGAGCTTCCGCAGAGCTTCGTGCAGAGCTTCGCGCAGAGCTTCGTGCGGAGCTTCGTGCAGAGCTTCCCGCAGAGCTTCGTGCAGAGCTTCGCGCAGAGCTTCGCAAAGCTTTTGCGCAGAGCTTCGTGCAGAGCTTCCGCAGAGCTTCCGCAGAGCTTCGTGCAGAGCCTCCGCAGAGCTTCGTGCAGAGCCTCCGCAGAGCTTCGTGCAGAGCCTCCGCAGAGCTTCGTGCAGAGCCTCCGCAGAGCTTCGTGCAGAGCTTCGCGTAAAGCTTCGTGTAGAGCTTCGCGCAGAGCCTCGTGCAGAGCTTCGCGCAGAGCTTCGTGCGGAGCTTTACGCAGAGCTTCGTGCAGAGCTTCGTGCGGAGCTTCTGTATACAGAGCTTCCATGCGCAAAGCCAGATGTAGAGCCATATATAGAGCCACCTACTAAAATTTAAAAGAAAAGGATAATATAACCTTATTTACCGGGTTTAAATTAGTTGTTTTTATATAATAATAAAGAAGAAGGCGACTAAAAAATTTATTTGGGGTATGCCAAGACTTATCGCGATAATATGCAATGGATATCCTTATCGCGATAAGGATATCCATTCCGTCTTATCGCGATAAGGTTTATCCAAAACCACACTGACTGTTGTCTAATTAAGGCTCTACACCCGTATGCTCCATATCCGTAGACTCCGTGTATAACTCCGTGTGAGACTCTATATAAAGCTCTGTATCTATATCTGTAGGAAAGATCGTTCTGGTTAAAGAGGCTTTAAGATGTTGATTAACTGTGTTTCTAACGTTCTGCGGTCATATACTGGTTTCCTTATTAGGCCTAGTGTCTGTTTGTCTGCCATTATAGAATCTTTAACCGCTAATTAAAGATGTCTAACGGTGACGGTGACTAATTTAATTTGACCGTGACAACGTATAATCGACTAATGTTTAAATAGGGTATTAGGTCGGCCCAACTAAAAGCTCTAGTTAATCCAACTTAATTGTAGAGGCGGTGTCCAACTGATTAAGATTTAACTGAGGCTCTGGCTTGACTTAAGGCGTCTTCTGTTGTATGTATGACCTGGGCTCTATATTGTTGCATACTTAATTAAAGCTTTTAAATCTGTTGACGTTCTATTGAGGCTCTATATCCGTAGGCTCTATATCTACGGATAGTTGATTAAGACTCTAGCTATATAGTTATTTGGTTAAAGCTCTGCATCTATAGTTAATTGAGGCTCTTAGTGTCCACCAAACGTCTAATTCAGAGACCTGTCTTAAGACTTCCTTCCTTGTAAGCATAAACGGCAGTTTCTAGTAGACCATTTCCGCGGGCCTGGTGCTTTTATAAGACGTCCTTAATAGCTACTTTCTTTCCTTTTAGAGTCGCCTTTGCTCTTGGCTTCTTTGGCGCATCCTTAGGCTTTTACGGCTGCTTCTTTACCCCGGCTGTTGGCAGTATGCTCGCATATCCTTGATCTTCTTCCAGCTTAAGAGCCTTTTTGGGATTGTCTTCTACTTTTAGTTTCTTTGTCATTGTCCTGCTGGTTCTATGCTTTGCCTAAGTCGTCCTTAATATCTTTAAGGCCATCCAGTGGCAGCTTCTTGGCTATTATAACTACCTCCGTCGCATATCCCTTGCCCTTATGTCTATAATAGTCCTTCGTTAAAATAACTAGAGGGGAAGTGTTAGTTCCTATACGTCTAATTCCTGTTCCCTTTGTAATCCTTAATATGGTCCTTTACTAGCCTAGCTAGATATGGCCTGGTTCTGTCTTTAGTTGTATAAGGATAGTTTAGGCTTAATATGGTTAGCTGTGCCCTCTGTACGATCTCTTGCAGAGCATCTTTGTTAGTGCCTCTTTGTATACTGCTTTACCGTTTCTACAGTACTTGATTTCCAATGTTATGTTACTGCCCTTGTGTAGGTCCCTTCCTTGCCGTAGTGTCTGTTCTTATTGTATAGCTAGTGCAGTGCTGAATTTAGATGGCGGTTATAGAGCTATAATTAGCTTTTGTTTAAATAAGGAACAAGGTCGGCCTGGTTAAAGGCTCTAATCTAATAATATTCAATTGACTTGCTTTAGTAACGGTAACGTGCTAATATTGAGGCTTAGGCTTGATTTAACTCTCCAATTAACTGTAGCTTTTATGCAGTTATTTAATTAACTAAGGCTTCCGTGCAGTCGTTCGATTAAGGCTCTACATCTAGCTCTGTATTGTATAATCGGCTCTATATCCGTGCAATTAATTGAGGCTCTTTATACCATTCTTATTGTGTAGCTAGCGCATTTAAATTCTAGGGGCGGTGTAAAGTTCTGCTGGCTCTATTGCTAAATGGACCAATTAGGATTTTCCATCCCTAGGATGGAAAATCGCTATTGGTTTGTTAACAGGCGGTGAGCTAAACTGACATCTTTTGCAGTAGGTTAACGCGTTTGACAACACGTCACGGTTAAGAAAGTAAATATAAAAGGAGTTTTAGGAAATATAGTAATTAAGTAGACAAAATAGAAATCTTTTATACGGTTGTTACCTGCGTCTCCTCCCCTACCTTAGAACTTGACTGTCCCCTAGTTAAACATCCGACACCTACTATAGAGCCTGCTGTGGAGCCTATAGTTAATGGCTAACCTGGTTAAGTATCTGTCTCTAAGACTGTCTCTAAGGATTAGATAATTTACTCTTTTTTCTAGCTTTAGCTGTTTTATCTATAGGCCGTAACATAATCTGGGCGTAATCTCCTAGTTGTATATTCTTCTCCTATGGTGCAGCAGCTGTCCTGGCTGTACTGCTGTCTCTAAGGGTTGGGTAAGTCTGCGGATGTTGCTGGCTAGGCGTTACTAAGTCTATGGGCCGTACTTAATAGTAGTCCTCCTAGTTTGTGCGTATTTTGTTACTGCTCTTAAGTACTACTCCGTCATAGAAAGCAGTAAAATCCGTTCATCCTATAGGGGCCTGTTGCCATATCTGTTCTTCCTTTGGCCTATCTAGGTCTGTTCCCTAGTACGTATAGAGCCAGTCCTTAATACCCTTTAGTTGTTCTTTATTGTTGAGCCACGGAAGTACAGGTCTAGGTTAGTTGTGTGTCCCAGCTACTAGTCTTCCTTTATTAGATAGATGTATAAATCCTTGCTAAATAAGATCCTTTAAGCCTTAATATTTATGCTTAGTGAAACGGTGACTTCCTCTGCATCTAAAATAGGTCCGCTGGTCTTGTCCTCGCGTGTCTTGCTGACCCCATGCGTCCTATTGCGGCTATCTAAAGGCAGTAGAATCTTGCGGATGTTAGGGACCTTGCGGATATTAAGAATCCTGTGAGTATTAAGAGCCTTGCGGAGGTTGACAGTCTTATAAAGGTTAGGTGCTGTTTTGCCAGTTTTTATATCCTGGTGCTGAGCTGTATCCTTATACTAGGCTTTGAACTACAGCCTGATTTAATAGCGTTGTGTGCTTCCTTAGGTTTAGAAGTCTTCCTTTTCTTTGGCGGTTGAGCTTATTCCTTTGCTGCTGTAGCTCTTATATAAGCTGGACACTTAGGACTTCTTCCTCCAAAAGAATAGCCATTTGCTTAATATTCTCTGCAGCTATTATTCTTGACTCTATGGCCTCCTTTAGTCTTTCAAATATAAGGGTACTGGGCTTATCCGCTACAGCTCCTGTCTTTTCTATTGTGTGCCTATGGTATTTGATAGGGAGTCCTTGTATAAACCACTACCCCTTCTCTTACTTAGTAAGGTTTCCTGCGGCTACCGCTCTTACTGAGATGGTAGTAAAGTTGTGTATATAGTAATGCAGCTCGCCTAGCTGTTCCGCAGATTTTTAAATAAAAGCTTCCATAAAGTCTCTTGTCTCTATATGTTAGTAATAGTTGTTTGCTTAGTATTCTGCCCTAAGCTTTCTTATAAGCTCTATCTAATTGCTAGCTATAAATTTAGGCAAGCTTTAGATCTATACCCCTATTTAATAATTATAGTACTCCAAAAGGCCCTAATGCTTCTCCTTACTTATTATATGATGTTAGGTATATAGCCGTTTGTACTGTTTAATAAACTGCAATATATTCTACCCTGTGAAGTAGGGAGTTCTAATAGTTCCTAGGGCTGGCATAGGCTGAACTATAATATAGATCTTATCTTAAGCTGTTAACTACTAGTTATAAGGTGATGCATCCTTAGGAGCTTGTAGGTGATCCCTATAGCTTTTATCCTTTATTTGCTGAGGGTTATCAGTCCTAGGTGTTATAGGTAAACGCTATAGTAGGTCTGTTTGCATGGCCATAGTCTTGATAGAGGATGTTCTAGATAACTGTTTTAGCGGGACATTAACAGGTACATACTTCGGCTAGTCTACTTATACAGCTATGTCCCTAATGGAAGGCGCCTGCTTCTTAATGCCTAAGGGGAGGTCTTCCTAGGAGAGCACGGAATCTTTATCTTCTACCACTGCTGGGTCTTGATACGTCCATCTGTTTTAGCCTGCTGTTGTTCTGTGTAGTAGGTCCTTATAGAGTGCCTCTAGGGCCGCTGCTGATATAATCCAGATAACTTAAAAGAGGATAAAGCTAAGCTAGAATAGGAAGCTTTTAAAGGCAGATCCAATCTTATGTGCTTGCGGCCTTGCTTAGTATTGTCTCTGTTTTTAAAGGGTAGCACTAGCTTCCTTTACCGCCAGATATCTTAGATCTTATTTCCATCTAACTAATTAGCCCTTGGCTTGTTGTCTTTGCATCTTTAATAACGTTTTGGCTATATTTGTGCGCGCGCAGGTGGTGAGATTTTGACTACTGGTAGTTATCTGATTAGCCAACTGGTTTGCTTGACGCCAAATTTCTAAGTATAGGTACTAAACCCAACTCCTAAGACCTTTTAACCTACACCATTTTGCTTCCTATTGCCACTCTTTAGCCTATGTATTAAGTCTAGCTGTCTGTCTTTTCCGCTGTCTTTCTGTTTAGGGTTTGCTTGGTTCCCCTCGCTGTCTAATACTACCTAGTTCTCTGGTTCTCTAGTTCTGCCATCTTGTCTATTAGTTCTTCTACAGTTAGTTATTCTTCTATAGCTAGCGGTTTTTTAGCAGTTATAGTATATTCCTGCGTGTCTTCTGTGTATGTAGTACTAGACTTCTAATCTAAAGAGCTTGCTGTTGTCCCTACGTGGAATGCCAAATAATATATAGAAGGGTATGGTGTCTCTTAGATAGGAAGTTAGAATGCTATTAGTCAGTTAATTAGTCTGTCTGTCTATCGGTTGGTCGGTTATAATTAGTTAAAAGTAATTAGTAAAGCAGTCTGTAAGAAAGGAAAGAAAAGAATATATTTTGGTAGGTTTGTGATCTCCAAAAAGGAGGGAAGCCGAAGGCTTAATATATACAGGAAAATGCCAAGATACTAAGCATAGGACATTTTACCCTACTATACTAGTTAGCTTATTTTTAAGCCGGCTTAGGAATAATTAGAGTTTTTATTATTTACTAGTGAATATTAGAGGGTTTGGTAATCGTTTAAATTATTATAGCGTAGTAGTTAGTTCTACTAGTAGGATAACTATTGCTAGTTTAGGGCTTGCGTTCTGTATATTAGCTTCTAGTTGTTATGAAAATTCATATAGAGGGGTTCATTAATTAAATGGGTTGATTGATTGATGATCTTGACTTGATTGTTAATTAATGTTAATGTCTTGACCTAGGGCCCCTAGGGCTCTAAAGAGATTTATAATGCACGTGCCCTGTGCATGTAACTTGTGCACATGTCCCACGCCTTAGAGAATATAGATTATCTAATACACCCCCTTAGCTTTGAGCTCTTTAAGGTTAAAGCTAGCTACCTTCTTGTGTCTGTTAATGAGTTAATTAAACTGTAATCTTATCTAAATCCTTTTATCTTGCTTTAATACCGTCCCTTAGGTTTTCTAGTTGCTTCTCCTTATCTAGCTGCTCCTTGATATCCACTATCCTAATTATATTAACGAAACTTTGAAACCTCTGCTTGGGCAGGGCCTTTGTAAGTCTATTAGCGATTATCTCCTTTGTCGCTGTCTATTGAAATCGTACTTGTTTTATTGCGTATTTCTAACATAGCTAGTGTTGATAGATGTTAACATATTAGAGCTTTATAATTAGCTTTACCGTGTCTTTTATAATTAGTTGGAGTATCTGGGTGTTGTTATATTTAATAATTAAGGGCTTGTTTAGGCGTAACGTTATTACTTTAAATAGCCTGCTAGTAAAGATAGCTTTCTTTACTGTTTATAATAGGGCTAATAACTTGGCTTCTGTGCTTGATGTTATAACTATACCCTGCTTATTTGCTCTCCAGGCGATTAGCCCCCTAAATAGCTTTATAATGTATCCTTGCGAGCTCTTTTTGTTGACGGAGTTATCCGCGAATGATGCATTGCTAGTATAGATAAATGATTACACTTTACCTCTACTATCTCTTTTGTTGTCTCGTCCTTTGTTGCGTATTCCTTTATCTTTCCCTCTACTGTTTATTTCTTTCTTATCTCCTCTATAGCAGATTGCTCTGCTTCTTGTGCTATATAGGTATTGGATGACTCTGTCTGCCGCTTAATAATACTCTTGGCTTGGGTCCTAATTAAACCTTACCAGCCTTAATACTGTAAACGCAATATCCGGACGTGTTATAGTGGCTGCATAGAGTACTAAACCCAATTTTCTCTAATATAGCATCGTAGAGGCTGGTAGGGATATAGGGCGGACTAATAGGTCTATATTAGGGGATGGACGCGTCAGACAGATTAATTAGTGATTAGTAGGGAGGAGTTCTGATTCTGCTATAGGAGTGTCTGGAAGACGCCCTCTAAGATCTATTTTATACTGGTTAGCTATCTTCTTAATATAGGCTTCCTGGGATAGCTATAGGAGCCTTTAGCTATAATTACGTAGCATATAGATTCCTAGGAACCATTTTAGCTCGCTAAGGGTACTTATCTGGTATTCCTTGCTTAGCTCCTTGATTGCTTCTTAAGCTTTCTTTTTATCTGTCTTTTGGTAGCAGAAGACAATATTATTAACATAGAAGAAGATAACTATTTTACCTTTTAGCATGATATACGGCTTTTAAGGTACCTCTTTAAAACCCAATTTGTTTAATAAGCTTGTGAGATTCTTCTGCTATAATAGTGGTAATCATCGTAGTCTATATAGGGCTTTTCTTAAGCGTAGTACTTTGTCTGTCTTTCCTTTGTTGAACCCTGGTGGTAGCTTTATATAAACAACCTCGTCGAGATTACAATGGATAAATATATTAACTGCATCTATCTGTGTTGTCTTTAGGTTAAATTTTGCGGTGATCGCTATAAGTGTTTGGAAGGTTGTACTAGCTAATATAGTAGCTCTTATAGGTAGGTCTCCTGGGGTTTATTAATTTCTGTAGACTACTAATTATGCCTTGCATTTCTAGAGAAATCTATGCTTGTTTGTCTTATAGACGAACACCTATATTAAGCTAAGGACCTACTGTCCCTTTGTGTACTTTTTATCTGTTTCTTAAAACGACCTTATTTAATAATAGGATTAGAGGTAAGCTTATTAAGCTTCTTAAAACTAATCTTAAAAAGGATGCGTATTAAGGTCATGGATTAACTAAGGTAGCGGAGGTAAGTTCTTCCTATATAATCTAATATTATGTGTTCTGCCTGATTTTAGCTTGCTATTATTAAGTCAACTATTAAGGTTAAACTTCCTTCCTGCTAAAAAGGCGCTGTAATAGGCTAACATAATCCTTTTGGTAATAAAGTCTTTAAACCTGTCATTATAGGCTTCCTTAAATAAGTCCTTAATAGAGTTATTAAACACCCCCTAAGTGTAAAACCCGTCTCCTACTCGGCTAATAATGTCCTAATTAGTACCTTATACATCTAACTTTATAGGATATTTGACGTAAAAGGCATATGGAGATTCTTTATCTTCTTCTATTAGAGGTGGCGTATAATATATATTTTTAAAAGCTCTTATAAGCTTAAGATCTGCTGACTTATTAAAGGTTTAAACTGGCTTATTAACGTTATTGTCTTCCTCTTAAATTAACAGTTTAAATACTTCTTTATTATCTTCCAGAAGGACCTTATTCTTAGTTAGGGTATTAGGGAGTTAAATCTTTTTAATTAGCGTGTCTAACTTAGCGTGTAGGTCCTTTAAGATGTCCATTTACTTGCTATTAAAGAACGTCTTCTCATCAAAGATGACGTCCTTAGTAGAGATGACTATATCTTTATATGGGATCCAGATTCTGTAGATATTAGTAAAGTTATAGCTAATAAGGTAGCCAATATGGGCTCGCGGATCTAGCTTGCTTAGCCTTTTCTTCTTTAGCTAGGCGTCCGACGTCATCGCATACGCCCTATAGCCGTAGGCTTTTAGGTGCGCTAGTTGCGGCTTTCTTGACCCATTGGCTAGGAAGGTATAGAACCTCTTATAGGGCAATTTCTAACCATTGCTTTCCCGTGGCGTTTGATCTCGAAGGTAGACTATATAGTCAACTATCTCTTTCTATAGATTGTGTGGTAGATTAGCAGTAATTCTTATTATATATACTCTCTTAATGATCACACCCCCTAAGCGTTTGGTGGTACTATTTTAAGCTTGGGTATAAGGCGCTAAAGGCTTAAATATAATCCCTTAGGTCTATAGCTATTTAAGGGTTCTCCTTCTCCCTAGCTTGTTATCTAATCTAATAGTGTTAACCTTAAGGTTATGCCTTAGATAAATCCATTAGATAAAATCTTTAAGTACTTATAGTGTCTCCTTCTCTTTGCCATGCGTTATTATAAAATACGGGAAGGTTCTTCCTAAGAAGGTGTTATAGATAAACATAACTTATACAAATCTAGTATGCGCTTCCTTAAGGTTAGTCTAGTTAATATAGAGGTTAAAATAAGGTTTATTAATATTCTGTTTTAAGAACCTTCTTAAGACCTAACACTTAATTTTGGTGAGACTGTAATATTAATATTCCGTTGTCTTTAGGCCTTGAAGCTTAACTCCTAGGGCATTAAGACCTAAATAATAAAGGCTTATAGGTCCTGGATGACCTAGATATAGATACTATAGATACGCATCACCTTTTAAATCTAGATAAGCGTCTCTTAATAATGCTCTATGCTTCCGTTAGCGGCGTAGTAGTCGGCTTGTATTAAACGCTAATTAACTTCCTGGTTGGACGTATTTAATAGTCTATTGTCCATAACATTCTTCCATTTAATATAGGATCGTGTTATCCTTCTAAACTAGAAGATTATTGTCTTCTTTATTATCCTAGTAGAACCCTTGTTTTTAAAGCAGATAGAATAACACTAGATTTATATTAAAGTCCGTATAAAAGGTAACGTCCTTAAGACGTAGGGTTCCCTTGCTCTTGTCTAGTTTTGTGATTTGGATAGTAATATTGTTGTAGCCTAGTATAGGCACTTCTAAGCTGCTAGCGGTGATATATTTGTGTCTTAGAGCTTTCCTAAAATTATAAAAACAAGAGAGGTTATTAAAGATATAGAGAGTGGTTCCTAAGTTAAGAATAGTTAATAGCTTTAGTAGATGGGTTTAACCGGTGTAATATAATTCTAGAAATATTATATTAGCTTCTCCCTTAATCTTAACTTCCTGGCTCTTATTCTGTTATTATTAGGCCTTGTCTTCTTGTTCTTTAAGTCTGATTTTTATAACTTGGTTAGTAAGATTCTTATTCTTTTCTACCTTTTTTAGTGCCCTATTAATACGCGCATCTCCTATTGTGACTCCTATAGGTCTTTTATCTTTAAATAAATACTAATAGTCCCGTAGAGAGTGTCCTCGTATTCCATACGCTAAGTACTTAGGTGTTGGCTTTTTATAGGACATCTCCTTATCTACTAGTGTCCCGGCTCTCTTTAAGCGTCTATTACGTGCTAAGGCCTTTCCTCTTTGTGAACCTTTAGTAGTATTAGAGTGATCCTTAGTAGCTTGCTCTGTAAAGTCTGTATTAAAGGTACTGCCTCTTATAGTAGCATTGGCTTTCTTTAAGGGTGTTTTAAGTCCTTCTTGCAGCTCCTTTGCTACTTTGCAGTATTTAGAAGATCTTAACTTTTAAGGGTTATTTAACTCGGTAGTGTACTTTATACAGTAGGCGTTGTTAAAAGGTTAAATAACTTCTGCCAAATTTTAAAGCCAGATACTATTAGATATTTAAGGGATTTTATACTTCTCTCCTAGGGATATTGCGTGTTCCTATTAATCTAGCTATTAGTTTAATTTTAACAACTGTTTAAACCCCTTAAGGGCTTTTATGTACTGGTATTATACCTTCTTCCTAATAAATGATAAGGTAGGTTCTGTGTTCTCCTTTAGCCAAGATAGCCATTCTTTAACTATTAAGGAAGGGTTAAGCAGTAGCTTCTTCTAAATTGATACTATAGACGTAATCTAGGTACGGATTTATTAAAGATAATCTTCTTATCTTAGGAAATACTTTATATCCTAGTTGTAGTATTGTCTGCTATTTTTATACGCTTTCTGTTGATTTGTCGAGAGCTGCGTATATAAGGTTATATTCTTATTAAAATCTATAACTTCTAGATAGGCTGGTTCTTGTAGTAGACCTTGTTAAGGTGCTGCACTATCTAGGTCAACGTGGGCCCAAATTCGCTAATCTATAAGGGCTTAGAGTTGCTATAGCCATTGCTCCCAGTCTTCTAACTTATTAAGGATGATCGTCGTTGACGAGCTTAATATTGGTGGAGTTATTTAACTGATAGGTAAAGGAGGGATTGAGATGGTATTTTATTGTTAGGATTGTCCTATTATTAGGATTAAGGTGGAATCTTATAGAATCTCGTGGAATCTTGTTAAAGACTCGTCTTATGATAATTAAGGTAGGATTTCTATTAGAGTCTGCGTCTTGACAATAAGGTGTTAGAGTCTGATGATAAGGTAGAATTTCTTTAAATAATTGAGTAATAGCTGAATAGCTTCTTAAGTCGGCGGACCGGGCTTATAACTGTTATAAAAATTTGTGTAGAGGGGTTTATTGATTAAATGGGTTGATTGATTGATGATCTTGACTTGATTGTTGATTGATGTTGATGTTTTGACCTAGGGCCCCTGGGGCTCTGAAGAGATTTATAATATACATACCCCGTGCATGTGACTTGTGCACGTGTCCCACGCCTTAGAGAATACAGATTATCTGACACTAGTAATAGCAACCAGTCTTAAGGGCTTAGTGTGGGTGTCTTAAGGGTATGGATTTCTTTTTAGAGGGCCTTAATTATTTTCTAGTGCTATACTTCTTATTCGGCTTACTGTTAAGCTATAGCAGCTTAGTTTTATGCGAGGGCGTTTATAAAGGACTTTTATATATCTGCTAATTATTCCTAAAGTGCGGATATAATATTAGCGGCCGTTATAGGGGCTTTAAGGTCATTCTACATTTTAAACAGGGCGGGGTAGAATATAGGTTTTAACACAATATAGTATTACGGAGTGAGTATAAGTAGTAATAATATATAGCGAAGTAGATATTATTAAGCTATATATATAAACTGTGTAATAAAGTTAAGACGTTGCGTAAGGAGAGAAGGTAAGGAAACGGGAAGAAAGGGTATATATTATTAGTTTAGTTGCTTGGTCAACACATACACAGAGCAGAATAGGATTTAAGTAGCGGTCCTGGCAGAACTTGGCAGGATTTAGTGGACTTGGTAGAATATGGTAGAATGCGGTAGATTGCCATTAGATTGTTGTCTCGCGGTCAGTCTCTTCTTGCTACGTTGGTGGAAACAGGTGGAAACAGGTAGGAACAGGTGGACGTGTATAAGGTGTTATGGAGGTGTCCCATAACATTATAGATTGGAAAGATCTTTAGACTTATTCCTAGTTCTAACTATATTTTATAATTCTATGCTATATACTCTAATAGCTTTTTTCCATACTTATTATATCTTTTTAGTATATAACTTAAGCTTTGCTTAGTCTCTTCATATATCGCTCTAACTTAGTGCTATACTATCTTAGTTGCCTATTATAATTTATAGCGTTAAGTATCTTTAATATTAACTGTCCGTATCACTTCCGGTAATACGTATCGCTATTGCAATAGTATTAGGGTAACTGGTTAATTAATTAATGCTTAATTAATTCTCCTATTCTATAGGTGGAATTTAGTGGATTTCCTAAGCTTGCTTAGCTTACGTAACTAACCCAATTAGTTACAGATAACCTCGTTTAGACACTAGGAGTATTTGGTTTTTAATAGTGCTTAAGCACGCCTCCTGCCAAATTCTGCCAAGTTCTGCCAGGTCCCATTAAGTTCTGCCATATTCCACCAAATTCCATTAAGTTCTGCTAAATTCTGCTATATTCCGCTTAGATTCTGCCAAATTTTTCCAGGTGGTTAAAGTAACTAATTACAATTTTCTATCCCCGGGATGGAAAATCGCTATTAGCTCACTTAGTACTAGCGCCTTAGTGGCTAGCCTTACATCTTTACGCTCTCTATTCCTGCTTTAACGTCTTCTCCTCTCTCTACCCACTTAATAACTTATAGCTTAATTATATTCATATTAATTAGGTCTTTTAACGCCTAGCAAGGCTTTAATTTTGTTATAGCGTCTATAGGGTTACTGCCCCCATTAACCCATTTAATCTCTACTATCTCTCTTCTCTTATACAATTATTATAAACACATTAGGTTAATTATAAGTCGTTTCTCTTATATTGTCCTGAGTTTAACTAAGCAGTTATATAGAGATTTTGAATTAGTATAAAGGATAAGCGGTAGTTGTTTAAGTTGTAGGATCTTCTTAATAGTTGCTTTAATTACAGCTCTAGTATCGAATCTATAGGCCATTCTATATAGTTTAGATGCTAAGACACTTTATATAACTTACTTATATTTAATAGACAACTAATAAAGGATATTAGCCCTATTGTCCTTGTCTATAAGTGTAATAACAAAGCCAATCTAAGAAGAGAGGTCATAGTTATTGGCAAAGGACGAGTCTGTAAATATTATTAGTTTAAGAGTGCTTGTATTAAGTCATATAAAGCAAAGTCCTTAGGAGGGATTATCAATTTGCTATTATAGCTGTTTGTTAAGCTGCTTTACATATTCTTCCTTTAGGTTAACAACTTGTGCTATAAAGGAGAGGTTAAAGGCAGCTTCTGGTTAACAGACTGTGGCGATATAGACTCCTCTTGCTCTCTAAGCAATATACTAGTCTTTTAGTATAACTGCCTTGCGGACTTCCCTTCTGGAGCTAGTTAGGTCTATAGTCTTTATAGTAACTAACTTTAGGTTCTAGTATTAATATTCCTAGGTAAGGGCTATTAAATCTTTTTCTTGCTTAATATAGCCTCCATTAAACTTAATTAGGGTATTTAGCGTAAGCTTCTCTTTCTTTTTTGCTAGGAACTTTACCTCCTAAAGTCTAACTTCTTCGGCCTCCATAAAGGTTTTATTAGTAAGGAATAGTATATTATTAGTCTGCAATTCTATAATTCCAAAGCCATTGCTGTTTATATATAATAAGTAGGGGTTGTATATTAACTGGTTTATCCATAGTTTATTAAGGTGGTAATGGTGGTATATATTAAACTAATGGTTGCTAGCTTCCGGGATACTATAGAGTGGTTTAATAACTTTTAGAATTAATCCATCTTTTAGTCTAAGTTTTAGTGGCAGGCGTATAAAGAAGTCTCTGTTTAGGTGGGTACTAGACTATATATAAGCTTATAAGATATTGCGTAGGTATAGAGAAGCTAGTCTTCTTTTATTTTCTTATAGAGTTATTATAAGTGCTAGGATAATTCTCTGGCTAATACGTTAAATGGTTAATAATTATGTTAAGACTAGATCTTTGCTATAGTCGTTATAGGCTTATATAACTAGTCTAGACTTCTTAAAGGCCTTATCTGTTCCAGCATTTTTAATCTTGTTAATGAATTGGGAGTTAAAGATTCTAAATCCTTTTAGGATGTCTACTGTATTAGTAAACTTAAAAACGCCTTTCCTAAGTAAACTGTTTATCTCCTTACGTTAAGATTCTGTAAATAACGGTAAGGTATACTTAGAGGTTATAGTATCTAGTTTTATTAGGCTGTTATTAATAAATATTAATATATCTGTAATGTTTTGCTGTAACTTTATTAGCGGTTGTTATATCTGTTTTAATATTTAGGGGGGTATAGTAGCTACCAGTTCCTTAGTTGGTTCCTTAGTTAGTTCCTTATTTAGTTTCTTAGTTAGTTCCTTAGTTAGTTCCTTAGTTAGTTCTTTAGTTAGTTCCTTAGTCGGTTCTTCTGGCTTAGGTTATAAGTATAGTTTTACTGCTATGGTCCTAAAGTTGGTAGGTCTACTAGGGAGCTATATCTTATATATCTCTCCATTAATTCCAAGTAGCTTAAATAGGCTAGTCTATCTGCCGCTTTATCTAGTATTGCCTTTGCGCCATATAAGTACATCTAAGTTAAGGGGAAGGTTGTGGATTATAGTAACAGATAGACCGTTTTGTTGGTTTAATACATTATTAACTTGCTTCTTTACCCTAATCCTTACAATCTCCTCTATTACCTTCTTTATAGCTGCCGCTCGCTATGTAATAGAGGGTGCTAATAGGTTAAGTTTGCCTATTTAAGGGTAGGCACTAAAGATAAGTAGTATTAGGACCAGGCTGTCTAGGCCAGCTGTGTTATTAGCGGCTTTTACTGCTATTTATAAAGCTAGTTCTTTAGTTATTTCTAAGTCTTGTAGTTCCTCTATAATTATCTAGTATACTTAGTATAGTATTAGATAAGCTCTTTCTACTATTCTAATGGACCAGTAAGCTTCCACTGGGACGCTCTTAGTTAATATAGCCATTACCATAGCGTGCTATTAAAACTCCTTGCTTATAAAGCTCTTCCTAGCGTTATAGGTAATGTAGTCAGGTGGTCTAATATAGGTATTAATCTAGTATAGTCGTAGGATATCCCATATATGTTTTGTGGAGATATTGTGTAGCTATCTTGCGGCTTGAAATCTGGTAGCTTTATTAATAACGTAAAGGATAGGGTTTCTGTTAATATACATAATATTAATAAAGATAGAATAGTTAAAATTGGAGTCTTAGTCTTCTTATAATATAAACTTAAACTATCTGGGAGATTTGCCGTATTTCTAGCAGTGGGAATAGTACTTAGTAAGATAGTCGATAACCTACTTATTAATGTTATTATAGCCAGAGTATTTTAATACTTTATGCAGCTTGTCTACTAATAGGTGTCTAAAGCGACGGTGGAGTTGGCGGAGTTCAGTAGTAGTTAGATAGCAAGGGTTTTAATTAAATAAGTAGGTTATAAATAACTGTAGTAACTCTTCCTATAATAAGAAGGGGTAACCGAATCGGCAAACTACTAGTACTAATTTTATTGGGGTGACTAGGACGTTCTTAAGGTTATTATAGTAGACCTTTAGTACGTCCATATTTACAAGACACAGTAGGAAAGGTGTATTGGCCTTTATAATATAGAACTCAATATTGCCAACTGGTGTATTAAATATAACAGAGCTAATAGAAGAGGTAGAACCAATGCCAAACTAGATGCTAATAGCGCTAGCCTTTAAAGTATTAATAACGGTATTATAGGTCTTCCTATATATAAGGTATTGTCTATAGCTAGCTGTTAATCTCTTTAAGGCTCCTATATTAATTATTACTCTATAGAACTTGTCAGAGGTATGTTAGCTAGTAGTAACATAAGCAAATAGGTTTAAGTTGTTATAGTAAGCAATTAAATTGGTGCCGGTAATTATATAGGTAAAGGATTAGTCCGCTAAGTTAGTTATAGTATTAATGGCTCCTTTGTGCTGTATTGTTCCAAATATAACAGGACTAGCCCAGTTACAGTAGGAATGTCTCGGTGAAACACTCGACAGATAAATTCTGACGCTTTAATTAAATTCTGCCAAGTTCTACCAAGTCAATTAAATTCTGCCAAATTCTGCCAACTCGATTAAATTCCACCAAGTTCCACTAATGTAATAGAATTTAGTTAAAACCTATCCAAATCCGCGTAGGCTCGTGCCCACGCGTCTGCTGCTAAGACCTTAAATATTTAGTTACAAGTTTCCTATATTCCCTTCTCTTCTTTACGCAACATCTTATACTCTGCAAGAGCTATATACCCTTAGATTTAGATAGAATTAATATTATTCCTTCAAATCTTCCCTAAAGCCTCTTCGCGTCCTTATATTACATTACGTTAAAACAACCACTATTAAAATAGTAAACAAACCCAAATCCGCTTTAATAACCATAAGTATTATATCCCTAGTTAGGGAATAGTTAACCATAATACAATAGTCCTTTATGGATACCCTAGCTCAGCAGCGGGCTACACTAGAAGCCCAATATTAGCAATTAATAGAAGCACTCCGCGAAGAACTTTGCAACATTAAGGCACTTATATTAGAGACCCCAACAATAACGCCTGTAAATAAGATTAAAGTAACCATATCTAAACCTAGCCCATTAAATACAAACACCAAGCCAGCAATGGTAGCTTAGCCCATATATATAACAAATTTAATACCCACTATAAAATCTAAAAAGCTCCCTAATCATCTAATATTTAATAGAAATTAAAACAACCTATATCCCTTTATAACTAAGCTCCGTCTTAAACTTTTAACAAATTATAACTAATACCCTACTAAAGCTAGCAAGGTTAGCTATAGAATATCTTATTTAAGCAAAGACGCTACACATACTATAGGTCTATTCTTCCGTAATAGCACCTTCATTAATTTTAAAATTGTCGGTAACACCTAAGTGCACTTGTTTGGCCTATTAACTGATGGATTTGTTCTTGTCTAATAGGTGTCGAAAGCAGAGGATCGTAAGGATCGCGGTGCCTAAGTAGGGGGCTGATAAGTCACCGTAAGGGTAACTAATCAGAGACACGCGACTACGTAATATACATTCTAACACTGGCAGTTCTTTCTTTGTGCGTAAAACAGCCATCCTAAGACATATAACCATGTAACCTCTATCCATGTATTCCAACACTAGCAGTACGGTGCCAGCGACGGGGTTGTATTTTAGGGAGCAAAGCTCTACCTAGTTGTGTTTAGGTCGCAGGCGTACCGGCACAACAGTTGTTAGATTCAGGTAGCAGTACAGTATAAGCGTTAGGTGGTAATAGTGGTTAAACGTAGAGCTCGTCTATCGGTCGGTCGGTAGATCGCAGGCATATAGGCACGATCATTCGGTCGGTAGATCGTAGGCATATAGGCACGATCATTCGGTCGGTAGATCGCAGGCGTATCGGCGCGATCAGTATCATAATAGCAGGCATAGCGGCGCTATC
>Ga0307507_10006654_pt1 | contig 17505 bp, 9 predicted proteins | sample 7_EM_MG_FD_207223 | JGI IMG/M metagenome (GOLD analysis project Ga0307507, IMG submission 207223) | Populus trichocarpa ectomycorrhiza microbial communities from riparian zone in the Pacific Northwest, United States - 7_EM | ecosystem: Host-associated > Plants > Roots > Unclassified | place...
ATTATTGTTATTTAACTTAAGTTTCACCGTTGATTAATAATTTTTAGAAAACAAAATATGCAAACTTTTCAAATATATTTTCTTACAATAAAAATCTGAATTATAATTCAAAACACCTAGGTATATATTTAATTAAATAACTCAATAACTATATGTGCCAATAAAAAAAAAACAAATATCAACGCGTCTATTTGACTCACCTAGCTTTAAGTTGAATATTTTTTTTCTAACACAAATGAATTAATATGCAGTGTTATTAACGTATTTTTTTAACAGTGAGTTAGAAATATAACTATAAATAAAAAAATTAATGCTTATATATAATAAAATATCGTGAAGATCATATACGTTAATAAAAACATGTAAAATCTTAAAATTATTTTTAACATAGTAGAAAAATAGGATAATATTGCAATTGCTATATTGAAATACTATTTTCCTTAGTCTTTGTATAAGAATTTTTTGAAAAACAAAAGGTGTAAAAATAATAATTAGAATACAAAATACAAAAGAATGAAGATGAGAACAAAAAGAAAAGTATAAATAGGCTAACTATAGAGTGATAAATATTTCAAGTTAAAAGAATAAAAAATTATATTAATTTTTTTCCAAAAAAAAGATAAAAAAGAAGAAGGAAAAACTACAAAAATATTACAAAAAATGATGATGAATATGCCAAGTATAAAATAATAAAGATATCAAATATAAAGAAAAAGAAAACATAAGGAAAACTTGTTTTCTAGAAAAAAAAACTAAAAATTACATATTTATCACTACTATAGTGAAGAAATTGGATAAAATCTCAATTGTGACATTTATACAATAAAATTGTGTTTCCTTTTAGTATATACTAGTTATTTGACTTGCGCGTCACTGTGGGCTATAAATTTTTTTTTAAAAACAAAATCTAGGTATGCAAGCTATTTTCTAATAAAAATCAAAGTATAAATCAAAAGGTTTATGCAAGCATCTAATCAAATAAACCGATAATCATTTATGTAAATAACCAAAAAAATCGTTAACAATAACCAAAAGAAAAACTAAAAAAATTAAGAGATAGACGCAAACCAAGATATTTGATCCTGCAAAATGAGATATTTACATGTTTGTGTCAACTAAATTTGTTTATTAAAATTAATAAAAAATAATAGAAACAAAAACACATACAAAACTAATTGAATAAAATAAAAGAAAAACAAAACTATTATGCAAGGCCAATCATACAACCCAGACTACTTTCTAGGCCCATGTGTCTTGGGTGATTAGGCCTAGACAGTAGCTTGAGCACATGTTTTTTTAAGGGAGATTTTTTGGCCATAATGGGGGGGGAGGGTTTTAGGCTTGTTAAATTTAGGTCTTTTAGAGGTTTGAGCCCATTAAATATGAGTTCATTAAAAGCCCCCCAAGTTTTTGTGATATTGATACGTAGAGACTTATAAAAATGTGTGGTTACCATGACAAGTTTGTCAAATTTTCTTCATATGAAAAGAGAGGTGGAAACCCTAAGTAATATATCAGAGAGACCATGTGTAGGAGCATGCATCATGGTTGAAATATTTCTAAGTATGTAGAATGAAACTATGGAGGAACCTATACTTATAAGATTTTATAGTAGGGTGAGGTGAAACAATAGAGAAATCTATACTTAAAAGTTTTTTCTAATAGGCTAGGGAAACCTATGGAAAAAGAGCTTGTACTTAGAAAAAATTTAAATGGATGGGGGAACCAAGAAGAGTGAGCATATACTTAGAAAATATTTTAAGAGACCGAGAGAAACTTATGAAGGGTGAGCCTATACTTCAAAAATCTTCTAAGAGGCTGGGAAACCCAAGGAAGAGAAGCGCATACTTATAAAATTTTCTAAGTGGTTAGGAAGCCCCATTGGACAGTCATGCAAGTCTAAGACTGCAATGAAGAGACATAATATTCTAGATTAGTCCATGGAGATTTCTTGAGGCTCGGAAGCCTCACTAGAGAGTCATGCAAGTCCGAGACTACATTAGAAAAATAAGAGATTAGAGATAAATCCCTTGAGATTGCATTGGAGATGCGAGAGATCCAAGATCAATCCTTGAAGATTTCGTGAAGCTTGGAAACCCTACTAAAGATTTGCAAATAGGAAATACTTATCAGAGATATGATTATTTTATTTTAAAAATAAACTTATTTTTTATCGAGGATAATGCATCCCAATGTGATATGTTGGGCTTTAGGGAGCTTAGGGAGTTTGGTGTGAACGAGAAGATTGATAACTGAGTTCCAACCTATGGTAGCTAGGGGGAGCGCGTCTAGAGTATCGGCTACGTGCATGGGTATCGCAATGACGCGAGCAATCTATAGAGGGACTTGGTGAGTGTAAATATAAAATACTCTTTTAGATATCATTCTGCCTAGGCTCTTCTAGGTAATGCAATTGCTTATGGGTGTTAGGAGCGGCTGATGATGATGGTGCTAAGGTGAAGTGTGTTATCATAGATGCCAAAACTTGCTGGGATGACGAGGTCTGATTTTGCCCCTAGGTTGCCAACACAGCTTGGGTAAGGATTTACACTTGATTGATAAGTTGTTGAACGTCTGGTTGAGCAAAAGTGCTCGTAATGGCGGCAACAAGTAAATTCATCATGCGCTCTGGCCTAGATATATCATGGTTGTGTGCCCTAGAATGATATGAAAATATTAAAAAAAAAGTTTATAAAAGTATTGATGTCTTTATAAATCCAAGTAGTTTAGGAATAAGATTTATATGTTAGAAAATTAATTAATCTTTTAGTTCTAGCAATCTAATACATGCTCTTAAAGCATATAGGTCCAATAAATGGCTTGGCCATGCTATTTTGGAGAAGATTTTTAGGCAATAAAAGGATTTTTAAGCCTATTAAATTTGAGTTCATTAATATGCAAAGTCAAAAAAATTAAAAAGTGCATTGCAATAAAGAAGAAAGAAGGTATCTTAACATTTGGGAACCTCATATTAACCCATTGATATCAATTAAATTTCACATCTTTTATTTTTTTTTTAATTTTTTGAAAAGAAGTCTCACATCTTTTGATTTCATTAATTTTCTCTCAAAATATAATAAATATTAGACAACATCTTCCATCCATCCTTAACAAAGAAAAGAATTAGTACAATTTTCACGTGATTTACATGAGTTTATTAAGTGGTTTCAACTACAAAGCCAAAACAAACCTCAATTTTTCTTAAAAGACAATGTTAGCGTTAAAGTTCACTACCAAAATGGTGGAAAACTTCATACGAGTTCATTTTCAAATCATGGAGAAATTGAGAAGGAAACTTTTAACTAAGCTAATAATAAATTATATTAATTACATTTGACGCAAAAATTGATAAATTAAAAGATTTAAGACTCAATTGATAACATGGTAATACTTTGTGGGCTGAATTGGTATTTGTTTTAATTACTTTATAACTATGCCTATCTACTGAAATTGAAAGTTGAAATCTAATTCAAATACCAATTTGAAAGTTTATGCACGGTAATGTTTAGGATTCTGATTGAAGTTTTTTTATTTAAAAATATATTAAAATAATTTTATTTTTTTAAAATTTATTAATAATATCAGTATATTAAAATAATAATAAAAAATAAAAATAAAAAAATTTAAAAATTTCCAAAAACAATTTTTAATAGTTTCAAAATATTTTTTACTTGAAATTATATTAAAATAATATATTTTTTATTTTTTAAAATTTATTATTAACATCAAAATAATAAAAAAATAATTTAAAACAGAAAAAAATCTTAAAAATTTTCAAAAACAATTTTTAACCTTAAAAACAAACAATTTTTGCTACGTTAGATTAATTTAAAACGTTCAGCAATGAGACTATAATTTCAACTTTAACGTAGGATTTATTGATCATAAAACTGCGTTAGTAGCAAAGCAGTGCCGTTTCGGAAAGAGAGGTAACGGTACAATCACAGCTCTCTATTTACAACATGATAGACCCTCTCTCCCAACCGTTTGATTAAGTCAAATAACCCCACCCCCTTAAAACACCTCTTGATCAGCGGCTGACGCCGACAGAACCCATAAACCTACAAGGAATCCATCACGTGGTAGCACTACCCTTCCCCGTCAGACACTTGACATTTTATCCATGGCACACACAACTAAATTCAAATCAGTTACTTACGGCAGTAACTGGACCCCCAAAAAGAAAAAAACACAAGCTCATGACAAGCAAAAATGAAATGCGTAGCAGCTGATTTTCTCTCTGCTAAAACTGGAAAAAAGAAGAAGAAGAAGAAGAAGAAGAGAAGAAGCTGGCTTTTCTCGCACCTTATTGCTGCTGCCTGCTGCTGCACCAGTAAGTAGAGAGACACTTGTAGAATCAATTACAGAGAAATTAGATATGTTCTCTTTCTCTCTCTAAAGCTGCATTAGTTTGGTTCTCTTTCCTCGTTTCTCGCGCCCAGCCATAACACATGCATCCCTCCCTCTCTCTCTTTATTTCATGGAGGGCCGACTTAAATGCAGCTGCAGGCACCTTCATGATTGCTTGAAAATGTTTGCCATCTGAAGTTTTCTTTCCTTTTCTTTTTCTTTTTTTTAGTTTTTGTTCTCGTACTGGCGAAACCAACTATAAAGAAGGTGAAGCTTTTTCTTTCTCTGTTTCTTTTCTCCACTCCTTGATTGTTTTTTATTGGAAAAAATGAGCTCAAAGAAGCAATCTTTGGCTTTTTATTTTTTCTATTATCAAATTGAATCGTGAAATGTGAATGATGTTCGCTATAATCACTTTTCTGCACTTCTTTTTTTAGTTTCGATGAATGAACCAATGCATGAACATGCATGTTCTTCTTTGATTTCGTGCCGTTTGCTCTTTGATGAATCCATTCCTGTTTGGTTGCCAAGAAAATTGAGTAAAATAGAATGTTATTCATTGAATCTGCCGGTTCAGTTTGATCTGATTTCCATAATAATTTGAAACTCTTAAGAAATGCATGATTTTGAATTTTTTATTTTATTTTCCTTCTTTTTGTTAGCTAGCTGGGGCCCAAAAGCATGGAAAACCCTCATGGCTTCTCTTTTTTTATTGTTTTCTCAAGCCTTTATAATAAATATATTAATATATTATTATTAAATGGAAATATTCATTTGTGATGAAAAAGGTCATGTGTCTTAAGCGTGATTTTTGGATCTTTAATATAAAAGAGTGGACTGACTGATCATATGATAAATAGTTAGCTACGTACTTGGTTTGATCTTCTTCTTCTGTTCTTTTTTTATTTGAATGTGTTTAGATCTTTTCAGTTGGGAGTCTATCACATGCATCAATTTAATTAAGCATTTGACTTGTGTGCCTTTTCTATTAGAATTCCTTAGATTTCTTCTTAAGGTCTCAATTTCAGCAAATTTAAGTCAACTACTAGCACTTTCCTAAAGGAATTTCTTGATGTGTTATTAAAGAAAAGGAGTTGTCATTTGCTTAAAAGATAAAAGTACTCTAGTGGTGTTTGCTCCATCCACTTAATTTTCCAGATTCATGGGAAATTAGTGCTATTTTCAGGTAAATAATCCGTTAATTTTCGAATGGTTAGGTGTAATGGTGGGATTAATGAAGCATGTTAAACAAATTGGATGAAAATGTTTTAGAGCCTTCATGATTGAATTGTCCTGGATGGACACGAGCTAAGGTAAATGCTACGTCTACGAGTGTTAGTTACTGGGATTTTTTTGAATGACTGGAGATGGTGTCCTGTCTGCTTGATACATATCAGCTCTGCTGTGAATTGAGCCGCTGGGAAGGTCTAGCCATCGTTGTAGCAAATATTTAACTAGTCATTAGTTGGCATGTAAATTATTTTGACACAGCTAGCCCCTTATGTTCATTTAATGTTTTCTTTCCTCATTGCATTACTTCCAAAGTACATTTCTTTGATATTTGCAACACTGATGTGTGTCACAAACAATAATCGTATTTGTTTTCTGCACTGCAGTCTTCTTCCATCTTTCTAGTTCACATTTTTAACTGAACGAGCCTAGCTGCATCGACGTCATGATGAGCAACCTTAAGCTAGGGGTAGAAGTGGTTAGTGCGCACAATCTTTTGCCCAAAGATGAGCACGGTTCATCCAGTGCCTTTGTAGAGCTCTGCTTTGACGGCCAGAGGTTCCGCACAACCATCAAAGAAAAGGATCCCAATCCTGTGTGGAGTGAGTGTTTCTACTTCAACATCCCTGACCCTTCCAACCTACACTATCTTACTCTTGATGCCCATGTTTACAATAACATCAGAGCTACCAACTCCAGGTACTTCCTTGGTAAGGTTTGCCTCACTGGGAATTCATTTGTACCCTACTCGGATGCTGTTGTGTTGCACTACCCTCTGGAAAAGCGTGGAATTTTCTCGCGTGTAAGAGGAGAGCTTGGCCTGAAAGTTTATATCACTGATGATGCATCCATCAAATCCTCTACCCCACTTCCTGCAGTTGAATCTTTGCCAACAAAGGATCCAGGCTTAACACATGCCGTGGCTCCAATGGTAGACCCTATGACAAATACTGTATCTCATAAAAGAGTTGAGAGACACACCTTTCATCATCTTCCTAACCCAAATCACCAGCAACAACAGCATCAGAATCATTCTTCTGCTCCTTCAATCACCCATCATGTACCAAAGTATGTGGCTGATGAGATGAAAGCTGCAGAAACACAGCCTCCAAAGTTAGTTCGAATGCACTCTGCATCATCATCACAACCCGTTGACCATGCCCTTAAAGAGACAAGTCCCTTTCTTGGAGGGGGAAGAGTTGTTGGGGGTCGTGTTATTCGAGGAGACAAGACTGCAAGCACTTATGATCTTGTTGAACGGATGTACTTCCTGTATGTAAGGGTTGTTAAGGCTCGTGATCTTCCTGCCATGGATGTTACAGGAAGTCTCGATCCGTTTGTTGAGGTGAGAGTTGGAAACTACAGAGGAATTACAAAGCACTTTGAGAAAAAGCAAAATCCAGAGTGGAATCAGGTGTTTGCTTTTTCAAGGGAACGGATGCAAGCTTCTGTTTTAGAAGTTGTTATTAAGGACAAGGATCTTGTTAAAGATGACTTTGTAGGCGTCATAAGGTTTGATATCAACGAGGTTCCTTCGAGAGTCCCACCAGATAGTCCGCTAGCTCCGGAGTGGTATCGGCTTGAGGACAAGAAGGGAGAGAAGATAAAGGGCGAGCTAATGCTTGCGGTGTGGATTGGAACCCAAGCAGATGAGACCTTTCCTGATGCGTGGCATTCTGATGCAGCTACTCCTGTAGATAATACACCGGCTACCTCCACTGTTACACGTTCAAAGGTCTATCATGCACCAAGGTTGTGGTATGTACGTGTTAATGTTGTCGAGGCACAAGACTTGGTCCCATCAGAGAAGACACGTTTCCCTGAAGTGTATGCTAAGGTACAGATGGGAAACCAAGTTTTGAAAACGAAGACATGTCAGGCTCGAACTTTTAGTGCGTTATGGAATGAGGATCTTTTATTCGTTGCTGCTGAACCCTTCGAGGACCATCTAGTTCTTTCAGTTGAGGATCGTGTCGGTCCTGGAAAAGATGAGATAATCGGGAGGGTCATCATCCCATTGCGCTCTGTGGAGAAGCGTGCTGATGATCGGATAATTCATTCTCGCTGGTTTAACCTGGAAAAGCCAGTTGCTGTAGATGTAGATCAGTTCAAGAAAGACAAGTTCTCTAGCCGTATTCATCTTCGAGCCTGCTTAGATGGAGGATACCATGTTCTTGATGAGTCAACTCATTACAGCAGTGATCTTTGTCCAACGGCAAAACAGCTTTGGAGGCCTCCGATTGGGATACTGGAACTAGGCATCTTAAATGCTGTGGGACTCCATCCTCTGAAAACACGAGATGGGAGGGGTACAGCCGATACGTACTGTGTTGCAAAGTATGGTCACAAATGGGTCCGGACACGCACCCTTATTGACAACCCGTCTCCAAAATACAATGAGCAGTACACATGGGAAGTTTTTGATCCAGCTACAGTTCTTACAGTTGGTGTATTTGACAACAGCCAGCTTGGGGAAAAAGGTTCAAATGGAAAGGACCTAAAGATTGGGAAGGTTCGGATTCGCATCTCTACACTTGAAACTGGGCGTGTATATACGCACTCTTATCCCTTGCTGGTTCTTCATCCTACCGGGGTTAAGAAGATGGGGGAATTGCACTTGGCGATTAGATTTACATGCATATCTTTTGCAAACATGCTTTATCAGTACTCACGACCACTTCTACCCAAAATGCACTATATCAGGCCATTCAATGTGATGCAGCTAGATATGCTCCGCCACCAAGCTGTCAACATAGTAGCATTACGGTTAGGTCGGGCAGAACCTCCTCTTAGGAAAGAAGTGGTGGAGTACATGTCAGATGTGGACTCACACCTCTGGAGCATGCGTCGAAGCAAGGCAAATTTTCTTCGCTTGATGACTGTTTTCTCAGGATTATTTACAGCTGGAAAGTGGTTCGAGGATATTTGCATGTGGAAGAATCCTATCACTACCGTGCTTGTTCATGTGCTCTATCTTATGCTTGCTTGCTTCCCAGAACTTATTCTGCCCACAGTTTTTCTTTACATGTTTCTGATAGGCATTTGGAATTACCGATATCGACCAAGGTACCCTCCCCACATGAACACAAAGATTTCACAGGCTGAGGCAGTGCATCCTGATGAGCTAGATGAGGAATTTGATACATTCCCAACAAGCAGGAGCCCTGAGCTGGTGGGAATGAGGTATGATAGGTTACGAAGTGTTGCTGGAAGGATTCAAACTGTCATAGGCGATATAGCAACCCAAGGGGAGCGATTTCAGGCACTGTTAAGCTGGCGTGATCCACGGGCCACTGCCATCTTTGTTATATTCTGCCTTGTAGCTGCACTGGTTTTGTTTGTGACGCCATTTCAGGTTATAGCAGCTTTGGCAGGCTTCTACATGATGAGGCATCCAAGATTTCGCTACAGGACACCATCTGTGCCCATTAACTTCTTTCGCAGGCTTCCTGCTCGGACAGATAGTATGCTGTAAATTGGAATTGGATGCTCGCACTTGCTTTGCAGTTCTTGTTTACAATGGATTGGCTATGAAAGTTGTAATCGCTAAAATAGTTTGCAAATAATCTGTATTTGGCATGTGTGGCCACAGAAAAGTAAAATAAGGAGCTGTTAAATGTAATTTGATTAGCAAAAGCTTTGTCCATGTTCTATAGTTTACTTGTTTGTCAATGTTCTGATTTTCTTTTCTTCCAGAACAACTCTAGGTTTTCAATTTGATCCGAGATTGTCTGATCTGACGCACCATACTCATATGAAAATGTTTACATAAGTCGGGGATTAATTATGAATCCAGTCTTTCCCTCGGTTTTCTCTATTAAGCTTCAAATACATTGCCTTCCCACCTTTTGTTTTGGTGGTTAGCATTGGCTGCCCACTTGATGTCTTCCAGTTTGCTTCAACAAATGCCATATAAACTTCGTCTGATATTCCACCGAACTGCCACGTCTGATTTATAAGTGCATCCCAGAAGCCAACAATGCTGGAAGCAATTTGGTGACACAAGCCATTGTCAAAAGCTTAATTTGTAGAAGACAACTCCTGATTTTAACGTCATTTGCTCATTCCTAATCCAAATGTTAAGAGATTAACGGTTTGTCCGGGGAAGAATAGAGGGGTTGGAAAGGGAGAAGAGGGGAAGGGAATCTTACGAGGCAAATTTTTTTAGAAATTGTGTTGTGATCTTTCATGGGTGACGGTCTGTTCATAAGAAAACACATCCAGGACAAGGACAAGCATTTCTTTCTTTTTCTTTGTTTGTTTGATAATTATACTCGTGCATTTTAAAATAAATTCAACAACTCTTCGATAGCGTGCAAATGGCACCTTTTAGGTTGGTCGGGCTTGCTCATGAATGTTCTTTTCATGGGGACTATTTTTTACCAGAAAATTTATATATATATTTTCTCAAGAGTATCTCCCCAAGCAAATAGTTTGTAGCAATGATTAATGCAGAATCCATTTACCAGGCAGCTATCATGCCCAAGGAAATGACATAATTATGGAATCGAAAAAAATAGAGAGACCAGGCAGGGTTGACAGAAGTATACACATCAGGATTTAGGTCAACCATGGAATCTAATAAATCTTGTATGATTGATTTCACCTGTTAAATTATATATATAGTAGTGCAGAAATTATGGATGTTAATGTACAACAACGTGCGTACAAATTAGGCACTTACCCTGTACGTTTTCTTTTGATTATCGTGTACCTATGGTCCCTCCTCCACTACCATCATCTCTGGCAAGATTGTTCACCTGTGTTTCCTCGCGGAAGCTCGTCAATCTTTTTTCAACAAGGCCTTGATAGGTCAATGTGTGGAGATATAATGCCATGGACAGATTTTTTCAAGTATTTCAATAACGAGGCCTTGGGTGAGCCAATAGCAAATCTTGGAAATGGCTGGTATCACGCTCATCAGTACTCATTGGAGACAATATTTCATTCAAGAATACTGAGGCATCCATGCAGGGTGTATGATGAAAATGAAGCAATGCTCTTTTACGTTCCATACTTTGGTGGTCTAGACATCCTGAGGTGGCATCTCAAAGAATGTCTCTGATGATGTTAAATACACTTCGGCATTGGACCTAATGAAGTGGCTCGAGTACAGAGAACCCTGGGTTCAAAATTCTGGCATAGATCATGTGTTTGTGATAGGAAAATTTTCATGTGGGATTTCAGGAGAAGGAATTATACTTCATGAGGTACTAGGTTTCTAGAGCTTGAGCAAATGAAGAACCCAGTAAAGCTCATGATCGAACGACAGCCATGGGAAGTCATCGACATTGGAATTCCACATCCTACCTTCTTTCACCCTCATTCAGATGATGATATTGTTGCCTGGCAGCAAAAGATTATTGGAACAACTCGAAAGAGACTAGTCAGTTTTGCTGGAGCAGCGCGTCCTGATCAACCCCATTGCATAAGGTCAATATTGCTTAATCAGAGCACTTCCACAATCAGTGATAACTGCCAATTTTTGGGTTGTAAATCAGGTGGATGTGATCAGCCTGAATCAGTTACAAAGCTGTCTTTGGAGTCTGAATTCTGCTTACAGCCTCCTGGTGACAGTCCAGCAAGAAAATCTGTATTTGATAAACTTATTTCAGGATGCATACCAGTATTTTTTGATCCTTTTACAGCTTATGACCAATATCCATGGCAATTACCTGAGGATCATGGTAAAGATTCAGAGTTCATAGACCAAGAAGAAGTGAGGCAAATGAAGGTGAACGCGGTGGAGAGGCTGAGCAGTATTTCTGCGAGGGAAAGAGAGGATATGAGGAGGTACGTAGTGTATGAAGTACTGCCTGAGTTGGTGTATGGTGATTCGAGTTCTCGGTTTGAGGATGCAATTTCCATAACAATGAACACCTGCTCGAGAGGGTTAGCAGAATGCAATGAATTTTATATTTATCACATCACATAAAATTGGAAAACACCAATGGGATATTCCATCTGTGTTCAGGTAAAACTTACATCGGCAAATACAATTCTTCTGGACTTTTTGACGGAAACATGTCATCAGGGATTTAAGTTTCGTTGTCGGTTCTGTTCTGTCGGTCACTGGATTTTTTTACGGGATCACCGACAGAATATTTCATTATTTATTTGTGCCCTCATCTCAGCAGTTGTTTCTAAATCCCGATCTATTAGCTAGCAGAATTCAAGCTTAGTCATTTAGACAATAATTTAAGATCTTTATTTAAAAAAATTTAGAAATAAATAAATATATTTGTCAAATATATTTTATAAAATAAAAATTATCTTCACTTAACAAAAAAAACTTCAAACACAAAATGAAAATTATCTGAGACCCAACTTGTTATATATAATAATAATAATAATAATTAAAAAAAATAAAAAACAACATTTATAGTTTTATTCAAAACTCCATTCTCCTTAATCGTGTATGTTAATTAATCATACATTATGTTGCTGGAACATCACACAACACTATGAACCTAGATTTTTTTTTTTTTCCACTGGGATGCAAAGTCACAATCCTGACCGTCCAATAACCTCAAATTTGATTCAAACCTGAAACGTGGCTTAAACTTTTCCACGTGTAGTCATATCCACCCACAGCGTGTTTACATTGAAGATGCTTGGCAGCACAGTTAGCCACGTGTTTGTTAAAATTTTGAATTTTTTTTATTAAAATTAGTTATTTTAGATATTTTTAAATAGTTGTTATTATTAAAAATAAAAAAATATTTTTTTAATATTTTTTCTAATAAAAAGTAATATAAAAAATAACTATTAGCCAATAATAATAATAAAAAAAAATACATTTGCATCTTCATTATCCACATATATAACATAACCCCATTGCTACTATTTGGCCATCAAAATCCAAAGATCGTCCATTTCTATTGGGACCCATTCCATGCTCACTTCTCGCTCTCGCATTCTCTCTCAAAAATATCTCAACTTTGCATCGTTATCTGCTTCTTTCTTATTATCAAAACAGTCATCTTTCAATTCCAAGCAAACCCTTTTGCCATCTTTGCATAACTCACCAGTTTCTTTACATTCTCAGTCAATCAAAGCAGGGGTTTCAAGGCGTTTTTTGGGTTCTGTAAGATTCAATCACTCAATGGCTAGCCAATCCGGTCCTCAATCTGCTCATGATTTCACTGTTAAGGTGGCTTTTTCTGTGTTTTAATTATGGTTTTTTATTTTGTCCTTTTAGTTTTTGTCTATAAAGTTGCTTGCTTTATGCTGATCTTGAGGTTCGGGTACCATAACTTTCTTGGTTCTGGGTTGTGTTTGTGTGATTTGAACGGTGCTTAATTGTAGTCTGATCTTTTTTTTGGCTGCTGGAAATTGAGAGGATTACTGTAATTGTTATTAAGAAAAAATGAGGCCCTAGGTTGGTTTGTACGCAAGGAAGGTCGTCTTTTTTTTTTTTTTAAGGTTGCTGAGGTGGCAAGAACTTGTATAATTTGTTGGTGTTAAAGAATATGGAGGGTGTCTTTTAATTTTGTTCCTTTTGAGTTTTTCAATCTGTGTATGTTTTAGTTATTTGCCATTTATCTGTTGCTATTGGACCATCGAATGTATTATCTTTGATTCTTATGTACGACTTATCTATATCTCTCCTATGCTTTGGCTCTATCTTGATTGTAGGATGCTAAGGGAAATGATGTTGACCTCAGCATTTATAAGGGGAAGGTCCTCTTGATTGTCAATGTTGCTTCACAATGGTAATTCATTTCCCTACTTTTCATTTGTCCTCGATGGGAAGAGGTTGAAGGGTTTTCTGGCTCTTATTACCTTTTTATTAAAGAGACGCTCCTTGACATAGTTCCAATCAAAATCCTTACTGTTGCAACATCAGTGTTAGTCGGTGGGTTCACTCCTCACGGATTCACTTTGCTGAAATCCTGTCGCAAAACAAGAGTGCACGAATGTAAACTCATTTAAGTTTGGAAATAAGGAGTCCACTGTTTACTTCTATGACCTTTAATTTTAATGCAGTGGCTTGACCGATTCAAACTACACGGAGCTGACCCAGCTATATGCAAAATACAAGGATCAAGGTCAGATTCTATCTTGTTTTGTGTTGTGGCACTTAAGTTTGTAGACTTGCAAGTATTTTTTTCATAAGTTAGCTTCTGCATTAGGAACCAATGAACCCCTATTAGTGTACTAGATGGGTTAGTATATGGGTTTGCCTGTATCTTTGGATGGCTTCTATATGTTTCCTTGTGAAGTTCAATTGGGAATCAAATTGTTTGACATGGCTAATCATTTCAAGTCATTGCCATTTTTTGCTGTATGACTGTTCCTTTCTCTGATTGCTTGCCTTTGTACTGATGCAGGTTTGGAGATTCTGGCTTTTCCGTGCAATCAATTTGGATCTCAGGAGCCTGGGAGCAGTGAAGAGATTGTGGAGTTTGCTTGCACTCGCTTTAAGGCTGAATATCCCATATTTGATAAGGTAAGCTAACTCTTGCCATTTTACAGCCAGATGAAAATGGATTTCTTAATTTGTAATCAGTTTTCTTTCTGACATGGCTGCCAAAAATTTTCCACCTGGTAATGTTCGTGTCTTTGGTGAACATTGTCAATGAATCAAAGTTCACTTTCTTAAGAAGCGTGTTATTCTTGGTATAGGTTGAAGTGAATGGTAACAACGCTGCTCCAATTTACAAATACTTGAAGTCTAGCAAGGGTGGACTTTTTGGGGACAACATTAAATGGAATTTTTCCAAGTTCCTGGTAGATAAAGAAGGCAAAGTTGTGGATCGTTATGCTCCCACTACCTCCCCTCTTAGCATTGAGGTAAAATTTGGTTCTGGTATTTCATTCCCCATATTCAGCGACTACATTTGATTTCAGATGTCTGATTAGTAACTTATATGATCCTGGTCAATATCGTTACTCTCTGCAGAAAGAGGTGAAGAAACTTCTGGGGATTGCTTAATTGCTCAATGCTTGGTTTGCTTAATCGGCTATGGAAAAAATAAAAGAGTACGCTGCACTACTATGAATAAACACCATGTAGTTGATGCTGGGGGTGTATTTATCTGGTCCTTTTCACTTTTGTGAGCTTGTTAAGACATGAATTATAGTTAATCTTCAGAATTCAGTTTCCAACTTTATACTAATCATCTTGTGTTCGCTTTAAATCTTCATCGTGGATTATATGCTTTTCTTTTTGAAAATGAATAATCCTGTCTGTATCTAAGGATGTGTTTTGGCTTGTTGATGTACCAGTCTCATCCTCCTAATCTGAATGTGGCATCTTGGAAAGAAAAATGCACACACACACACACACACACACACATATATATATATTAAAAAAAAGGTGCCTTAATAAAAGAATGTCTTTTCATTATTATTTCAAATCTTTAATTTTTTTTATATTGATTTAAATTGCATATAATTTCTATGCAATAACCAACGTAGCTAAAGAAAAAAAAATTTATATATATATATATATATATATTAATAAAAAGAATTATGCTAACAATTATACTTTTTCTACATCTTCTTCACCACCATTATTAAAAAATATTTTAAATGTTCACTTGTAAAATATCTTACCCAGAACAAACAACCCTAGAGTCAATCTAAAGTACCAAAGCTATGAGGTGTCCAGGTCCTTGTGCCGTACAAATAAAGCAACGTGCCCAGGTAATTGACTGTTTTAGTTGATCCTTTGTTGGAATTGGCCGATAAATTACTTCTTTCATTTTATTACATGCCAAACTGAGTTGTGATCAAGCTTGCATGTCGTGATAGTTATATGAAAGTGGTAAAAAGAAAAGAAAAGTAAAAAAAAAAACAAAATTTGCCACAGCTTGTCTTGGTTTAGAGTCCATTTGGAAACTCTGTTTCTCTTACATTTTAAAATTATTTTTTTATTATTTTTAGATTTGTTTTGATGTATGGATTTTAAAAATAATTAAAAAAATAAAAAATATTTTGAACTTGTTAGGACAATTCTAAACAGACTTTTAATATCTTAAAGAAAACTGACAGTAAAGCTACAGGGGCAAGCAATATTCAAAAGATCCGAACTATCCCAATAAATTCAAATAGAAAAATTCTTTAAAGTTTCATATTATTAACCGAAATTTATTTCAAATAATTTGGTCACTATGAAAAAATCAGATTATCCAAATCGCAGTAAACTTATTATTTTACTATAGATTTTATGTTCTCATTGAAAATATAATATTGCCCCATTTCATTACAAAAATAAATGTGTTTCGTACTCAAACTTCAGTCTTCTTCTTTGTATAACCTCAATTTATCATCTAATTACAACTAATTATATACAACCCTCGAATATTATAAGGATTTTTTTTCACTTCAATTCATCAAAACTCCTTACTTCCTCTAACCATTCTCTTATCTAATACAAATATCAATTTCTCCTAAAATAATCTAAAACCTTAACTTACTATTTAAAACATGTTTGGTTAAAAAACAAACATCCACGATGGAAACTTGTAAAAACATGAACTCTAAATTCCTTACCATACCCCAATTATACAACTTTAAAAGCTTCCCGGTCTCAATTTTCTTCTATTTCTCCTTTCTTCTTTGCCGCTCCTTTCTTTACCACTTTTACTTTTACACGCTTGATTTTCTCTCAAATTTGATGTTTATCTTTGTAAAATCTCAAGAGTTCTTAAATTTGTGAGGTTTTCTAAAGATTTCTCATGTTTTTTCTATAATGCTCTCTCTCTCCCTTTCTTTTTTTTTTTTTCCTTTTCTTTTCTTAGTAGATTGCGGGCGCGCGTGTATATATATATATATATATATATAGTCAACAAGCTGGTTAATTCCCTTTCTTTATACCTTTTATTTCTCCGAGTAAATTTTTACATGAGCGACTTATTTTTTGTTAAACTTAGTTAAACCAAGGCATTACGGCTCCCCATGGTAAGATACTCGGTCGAATAAATCTCTTGTCAAGCAATTCTTGTAGTTTCACCGTGTCATTTTATAAGGCATTTATGCTACAGGTGTAGTTACATTTAAGGTTTCAATGGAGACTTCAATCTCCCTTTCAGATGTAAACCCGGTAATTCTTTCATAAAAACATCGGGATACTCCCGTATAATAATAATAATATTATTTACATCTACTTATTTTTTTTTTCTGATTCCACTACATGCTCTATATAGGACATGCACTATTTTTCATCAATTTCCATTACTGAAATTATATAATTTGATATGACGTCCCCCCCCCCCCTAAACACTATTCTTTTTCTCCCATCACCCTGCAAAATGTAAATGTTTGGTTTATGAATAAGAGTTACAACGTTGGTGAACTAAGTATGGGTACTAGCAACAATAGTTTGATTGGTGATCAAAGTGTGGGTGCTAGCAACAATAGTTTGATCATTTGGGTAATGGTTGTATTTGTGTCTAATGTTTCTTTTTTGTTCTGATCTTGTCATAACTAGAGTGAATTTTTGTTTTTGACGGGTACAATTTGTGTTTTTGATATTGGATAAGTCTTAAATAAGATTGTAGATTTTGACAAGATTTCTTAGTTTGTAAATTTCCAGGTTAATTGATGTTATGTTATAGGTTTTAATTTCTAGGCTTGAAAATCAATCCTTAAATTAAGGGATCAGCCTTCTTTTGAAGTTTGTTGCAATGTGGCCATATTCATAGTATTCGCTTTTTAATTAATTGAATGAAGTCATTATTTTAATTTATATGATATAATTATTTTATTACAATGTTGATGCAGTATAGGAGCATCATAAATTGCTCTTATCGGATAAATCTAGGATGTAATGCATGTCCTACCACATTGAGCAAATATTTTGATTATCTAGTAAATATTTTGCTTTTATATTCAATCCTACCCTTACCACTCTCAATTTTAGGCTTTGTAACTCAACAGCCACCAATATGCAACTTCAAAACGTACACATGTTCTGGA
>Ga0307507_10006655_pt1 | contig 17501 bp, 4 predicted proteins | sample 7_EM_MG_FD_207223 | JGI IMG/M metagenome (GOLD analysis project Ga0307507, IMG submission 207223) | Populus trichocarpa ectomycorrhiza microbial communities from riparian zone in the Pacific Northwest, United States - 7_EM | ecosystem: Host-associated > Plants > Roots > Unclassified | place...
AAAGGATTTATGTATATAGAACTATAGCGCCATAGCCTAGAGGCTGCATGCGCAGTATTGTACATAGTATAATACAACGGATATAAAAAAAAAAAAAAAAAAAGGATGGGTAAGTATAAATATATAATTTAGTCCTAGTACTTATTAATAGGTTTTTAAAGCATATCTAATACCTTCCCATTAATAAAATACTTAATATATAAATGCTTGTAAACCTAATTAAGGAAAAATGCTTTTTTAAAATATATTAACCACACTTTATTATTACTAATAGGGGCAGCGCCTTTATAAGCTAGTACTAGTTAGATCTATGCTTTTATTTAAAGATAAACCACCGCTATAGTATAGCTTATTATTTATAAATAGATAAGTAAATAGAACGCTAGAACTAGGAACTGTAGTCTTATCTATAAATATATTTAAACTACTAGTAAGACAATTGGTATAAGCTACTTCCATATATGGAGTACGCTTATAACTTAAAGTATATATTAGTTTGCACTAATCTAGATTGCCTATAGCATCTAACTATTAGGATTTAATAGTATACCTAATAATTACTGGCTAAGGCCATATAATTAATTATGGGATCCTACTAGGAAGTTTAAGGACATTTACTAGAGAGTATAAGGGTACTTTAAGAAATAGGAGGAGTAATGGAAGTATATAAAGCAAAGCCTATAAGATGCGCAAGAGCAGCAGAGACTTTAGTATAACTATAAACACTAAGATAAGCATTTTAGTGTAAGTAATAAGGTTTTATTATATTCAACAAATATTAAGACCTATTAACTATTAAAGAAGCTTAATATAAGATACCTAGGTCCCTTTTAAATTAAGGAATAAATTAGTAAGCTAACCTACTATCTCCAGCTAATCCTATTTATAGCCCATATATATCTAGTATTTTATATAAATCTACTAAAGCTATAGTATAGACCACTATTGGAAAAGAACTTCCATCTAGGCCCAATTAAATACCCTAAAGTAGTAGGCGAGTGGTATAATGTTAAAGCTATACTATATTATAAGTCTATTGAAAATAAGCTTTAATATAAAGTTAAATGGCTAGGCTAGGCTACTAAGGACTCTATATAGGAACCAGAGGATCACCTTAATTATTATAAAGATATTCTAAAAGAATATTAGGACTAAGGTCCGGAATTTACAAATCACAGAAAGCGCTCTAATACTATAGTGTTATTGCAGCCTATAAAGAAGACTTGTGCAAAGAGTAAGAAATTGATTAAATTAGATATAGAATAAATAGGCTTTAGAAACTATAAGGATTAATTAGAGCTATAACCTAAGGTAGCATAAGTCCTTAGCCTTTTTATATATATAGTATAGAATTAATAGGGTATTTTGCTAGAAGTGCATTTCTATTTATTAGTCTATATTAGGAATAGTATTCCTATACCTTCCTAAATGCCTTATAAGGCCTTCCTAATTGCTACTATATATAAAAATTAATCCTAAATGCCTAAATTAAAAGCCACTATACCTTATCCCTAGGTATAGGATTAGTATCTATTAGCCTACTAAGTAATGGCTACTAGGAATAAGATCAAGATCTAAATCCCTTAGTAGGAGTATAGGTAGGCAGAAAAACAGGGGTAAGCTAATAAGGTGTATATAAAGTAAAGATTATTAAACGCTTAATACTAATATTAGGCCCAAACTAGTACTAATAAAGTTCTTAAGGCGTAAGCTTATAGTTAATAAAGATACGCTTAAGCCCAGAATAAATAGAGATATTAGCTGGCTAGTAAAGACCAAAACCACTAAGACCTTACTATAGTAATTATCAGTTACCTATTTACTAGGTACCTAAAGGGTAACCTACCTAATACCGCATTATATTATACTCTTTTAAAACTTAACGTATATACGCAAACTCCTTCTTATAGTAGACAACAACCTTCTTCTTATTACCCCCATCCTTTACCCTATCCTTAGTATACTAACCTTACTCCCTTATTAGGTGTTACTAGCTAGCTTACTTGGAATTATAGGCGGTATAAATAGCTATACTATAGTCTTAAATTTAATCTAGATATTTAGTATTTATACTAGAATAAGAGAGAGCCTAGGCAATATAGTAGTTAAAGATATTAAAGGATCGTCGCCACTTAGGCCTAGGCTATATTAAAGCTTAAAGTTAGTAATAGAAACCTATTAAGAATAAAAAAGCTAACTTTAACATAACTACTGCTTTTAGTATATATGCATTAATTATAAGAACTAAAGGTATTAGACCTTATATAGTAGGTCTTATTATAAGCATCTAGAATCTTTTTATTAGACTTCTAGTCTTTTAAGGATGTATATATAAAGTTATTCAGGTAGGACTAGTCCTAGTTATAGGTTAGCGGAGGTTGGGGTTCTATAAGTAGTAGCAGGGCCAGAATATGCTAAGGAATTAGCTTAAAAGAGTAGTTAGTAGGAGAACAAAGAGGTATATTAAATTAATAATGGAAATAATGAAAATCTTAATAATATATTAAAGATATGTCCAAAATTGGATAAAGGTTAAGAAGGGGAAGTAAGGTATTAAGGAAAAGGAGCAGCTTAGTAAGTAAGATATCTCTATACTTTACCTTCTAATACCCTTTTAGTAAATAGCCGCAACCTTGCCAATATAACTCTATTATAATAGCGCAATTTAGAAGAAAGGAAATACGTATATATGCCATTCAGCCATTACTTCCTTATAAGAAAAACTGATTATATAGCTAGGGAAGGCAATTAAGACGTTAATTATAGACGCATGTAGGTTAAATTATACCTAAACGATACTACGGTATTAAAGAATAACTTTATAAACGTTTTTGACAATTATATAATAGCTAGAGGTGCTATTATAAAGTATCCCTCCTATTTACTAGGCAGTAGAGCTACGCCAAATATATAGTATAGGACCAATAAGAAAGGATTATAGATTAATATCTTAAAAGTTAAAGATAATGGCAAGCCAAGGCTCTATACGTTAAATCCTATACTAAAAGGTTCTATAGAACTATATTAGGAACACTCAATTGCCTATAATACTCGCAATTAATTATAGAGTGGCATAAAGGCTTAGAAGTAGAGTTATATAAAAATCCTTAGGTTAGCCTAGGTAGTTACCAGTATATTTCTAGTAGGCTTCTAATAGGTCTCTTAGCAATCCTTACGTCTTTTCTCTAGTTATATTTTTTTCTTATTAAGGGTTTTAAGAGTTTAAAGTAGGGGTTAGATAGATAATATATAGCGGCATACTAATATCTCTCTAAACTCCTTCTAGGACAAGCCCTTATAATCTCCCTACTATAAGGTAATAGTAATTAGAGGCCGACCGCAAGGAGGTGGGGGGGCAATATAAGGGATATTATTGTAGACTCCTTAGGTTGCCCTTAGAACAACCTCTAGACGCCCCTTAGATAGTTACTAGTTATATACTAGAGGTATATACCCATAGTATATAGTTTCTACAATCCCTAAGGCCTTACCTCCTTAAGGATTTATCTCTCTTACCAATCTATCGTATTCTATAATTATGTCCTTATAGCCCCCTGTCTATAAAGTCCCCTTATAATAGTCTCTTTATCTATTACTTCCATTATCTTATAATATAGTTGCTTTTTAGCTTTTTAGCTTAATATAAGAAAGCCTTTTAATAGAGGTAGAGGCTACCTAAATCCACTTAATATTAACGACTGTATAGTATACTAAATTTGTTACGTTTAAATTAAGTGTAACGGAACCTTGTAGTAGTAACTACAGTAGGTCCTGTCAATAGGCTAGGTATATAGGTAAGAACAATTTAACAACGTAATAATAACTGGTGGAGTGGTTGCCTAATAGAGTAACTCTAATTGTATTCTAAGATTTACTATAAAGAGAGAACCATCCGGGTAGGGACTGTGGTCCTTTAAATACACAACCGTACGCCTAAGAAATCCCTTCGCTCCGTGAGGTACGTGTACTCTATTCACTCTATACAGACCACACAGATTACATAGATTATATAGATTACATTATATAACCTTAGCTACTATTCCTTATTATATAGTTCCACCAGATCTATTCTGGACTATACCTATATTAACTAACTAGCTTCCGCCAACTCTTCTCTAAGTAGTTATAATATTATACTTAAGCTATCCGTAACACTATCCCCCTCCTCTTTATTTTCGTCCTTAAAGATTCCTAATATCTCCAAGTTATCTACTAGAGGTATAATGTCCGTTTAATTAATCTGGTTAATATCTTTACTTATTATACCTTCTAAGGTCTCTAAACCTTTGGCCTCTTCTTCTATAGCTTGTCGGTCTTATACCGTTGCTATAATACTATCTCTTAGTAAGATTATGCCATCTCTATGTTCTTATTGTGTGAAAAAGGGGTTAGTTTGCATTGCGCTAGCGAGTCCTTTATCTTAATAACCCTCTTCCTGTTTAGAGTGCACTAAAGTAAACATTTAATCATTCTGTGATGTTCGCTCTATTTTTAATGCTAAGTGTGCGTATCCCATAACTCTTAATAGTCTTTAAGTTCCCTGAGTAACTTATTATAGGGTCTTGTGTTTAATCTGCCGCTGTAAAGCTTAACAATGAGCTTTTGGCCTCCCTTATAGAGCTTCAGTGTACTCGCGCTACTTATAAGGCGTACTTGTCTGCCTCTGCCCATCTTCTTTGTCTTAAGAAAGTGCGTAAGAAGGTTCGTTCCAAGGGGTGGAAACTTGTTTAGTATGGTTTATCTAAGCTAGGTAATAAACAAGTAGAGTTTCTAAAGAAGGAAACAACTCTAAGTAATATAGTAGTTGCTCCTCTTAGGTTCCCCTTAGGTAACTTATCCCTTAGCAACCCTTTTTTAATGCTACCTAACCCATTTTCTTCTAATACTTCTATACCTTTCCCATAGCGTTCTCTAGGTTGCTTAGTGGTTTATAGGTAGTCTTATTATAGCCTATCTACTTTACTTTATACTATGTTTTATTATCTACATCCTTATAACTAATAATCTTTAAAACTTGCTATTTGTCTTCTTCCCGTCCTCTATATATGTTTACTTTATAAACTGGTAGCTCTATATCTCCATATACTAGTTTTAGCATTGCGATATATTATATAGAGTAGATCTTTATTTTAGCTAATAGGTTTAACTTAAACGTGACTAATAAAATTCTTTTTGCAATTTTAAAAGGTCCTAGTCTGATATAGTCTAACTTTTTACTTAGTTGTTAACTCTTAAAATTTTTGTGTAGTAGCTATACTCTATCTCCCTCCTTAAGATCTAGTCCCTTAGATTTCTTAGTATTATAGTACCTTTTTATTTATTCTTATACTAGTTTGGCTGTTTCTGTAAGGTTTGCATAAAAGTTTATTAAAGTCTCTATTTTTTACTTAGCTATGCTACTTATCTTCTTTACTTAACATAGCAATAACAATATTCTTGGCTTATACCCATAGTTCGCCTTAAATGGTAATATTCCTATTTCTTCTTATAGTGTTGCATTGTATATAAACTATATAACTAGTAATAGTAATACCCAATTGTTTTATATATAATTAATATAATACCTTAGATACTGCTCTAGTGTCTAGTTTAATCTTTCTATTTATCCATCCATTTACAGATAATATGCTGTTAATATTACTGCGTAAACCCCTTATTCTGCCAGAAATACTTCCTAAAATGCTGCTCTAAATCTTAGATCTCTATTTAATATAATCTTTATTAGTGCTCTATATCTTATAAATACTTCTTTAATATAGATTCTAGCAACATCCTCTACTAATATCTCTTCTATGCATGCTATAAAGTATCCCCACTTTATAAGCTTATCTACTATTACTAAGATTATATTATAATCTTGTCCTATAATAGGATCTCTTAACTTTAGCAACTTTATAATAAAGTCCTATAATATAACCACCTATAGTCTTTCTGGTATTTTAATAGGTTATAGCCCTCTATATGGCTTATACCTTATCAGTTTATTCCTTTAGTAATCTAGATATTTCTTTATAACTTGTCTTGCCAGTCCCTAGATTCCTTAAATAATATATTTCTTTTAAAGTCTTAATACTAAGCCTATAGCTCCGTTGTGTCCTTAAGTTAGTCCCTTATAAAATAACTTAATAAACTCCTTTGCAATAGACCTTGGTATATATATTACTTTTTAGTTTTTATACTGCTTTAAGTCTAGATCCTCTACCTATATATCGTAGATCTTCTATATCTAATCACTTTTAGGTAATTTATGGGTTTGACTTTCCTATATTGCTACTACTTTTAGGTAATTATACCTAATTAATCCGGTTGTATCCTTTTGTAATAAAGCCCCTAATGGCTTCTTATTATTTTATAGTTTAGCTTTTCAGCTTAAAGTATCTGCTTGTGCATTATCTATACCCTTAGTATGCTAAATTTTAAAATAGTATTCTATAAGCATTTCCGCCTATCTAACCTGTTTTTAGTTAAGTTCCTTTATTATTAGAAATCCTATAAGGTTCTTATAGTCTGTTTTAACTATAAATAGTTTTTCTGTACCTTATAAGAATGCTCTCTATTCCTTAAATACTGTAATTATACCTAACAACTCCTTATTATAGATGTCATAGTTTAATTCTAGTGGTATTATCTTCTAACTATAATATACTACTAGATGCTATGCGTCCTAATGCTTTTGTAGTAAATATGCTCCTAGTATAAAGTCTAATGCATCTATTTCAACAACCGTCTCTAACTTAGGTTAATAGATTTTAAGGATTAGTTCCTAGGTAAATAACTTCTTAAGTTCCTTAAACAACTTTTTTTACTTACTATCCTATACCTATAGTTCCTCCTTCCTTATTAATTAAGTAAACGGCTTAATATTCTTTAACTACTATGCTATAAACCTCCTATAGTAATTACAAACCCCTAAAAACAATCTTAACTGCGTAATATTCTCTAGTTCTTATTAACTAACTATAGCTTCTACCTTCTTTAGGTCCATACTAATTTTTCCTAGTTTAATAATAAATCTTATAAAATTGGTCTTTCTTATAAAGAACTTGTATTTTTTAATTGCTACTGGCATCTATTCTTCTTATAGTCTCCTTAAGACCCATTTAACGTGTTCTCTATGTTCTTCTTTACTTATTAAGTAGATAATAATATTATTAAGATATACTATAATAAACTTATTAAGGTGTTCTCCTAACACACTATTAATTTTCTTTTAGAACGTTGCTAGTGCATTTATAAGCCTAAATTATATAACTAATGGCTTATATAGTCCTTTCTTTAACCTAAAAGCTGCCTTTTACTTATTACCTTCCTTAATTCTAATCTAATGGTATACCTATCTTAGATTTATCTTTATAAAGATTTACGCATTGCCTATCCTGTCTTAGATTTTACTAATTAAGGGTAAAGAATATCTATCCTTTCTGGTGATGCTGTTTAACTATCTATAGTCTATATACATCCTAAGTTTTCCGTTTTTCTTTAGGATAAACAGTATTAGATATTCTACTAATAACTGCAATGGTCTAATGTATCCCTTTTATAAGTTCTCCTAAACAAACTCCTTAAGTGCCACTAACTTGGTTTTAGTAAGCTTATAGATTAAAAAGAACCTTAGACTTATTCCTAGTTCTAATTCTATCTTATAGTCCTATACTGTATACTCTAATAGCTTTTTACTTTCTAGTAACTATAGCTTTTTACTATACTTATAGTATCTCTTTAGTATATAACTTAAGCCTTACTTAGTCTCTTTATATATTGCTCTAACTTAGTACTATACTAACTTAGTCTACTATTATATCTTATATTGTTAAGTATCCTTAATATCAACCTGGCCTATAACCTAATTAATCTTTAGATTATATTCCTATAACTAAGGCATTCCTAATATCGCCTTGTCCTATCCCAATGGTAGGATATTAGAAGATATCTTAACTTATCTTCCTTTAATAGTTAACTAAATAGGTCCTATTTTAAGATTAATAATACCTCCTCTATAGGCTATCTAATCTCCTAAAATTATTATAAGTAGATATAGGTGTTCCTTTTGTCTGTGTAGTAACCCTATTCTTTCTACTATTACTAGTGATATATAGTTCCTTATTGCTCCACTGTCTATTAATGCTTTAAACTGTTAATCTTGCCACTTAATTTATAAATTTAGGTATTGTTTTTAAATTCCTTTAAGGGTCTAAGGCTCTACCACTAGTTTTCTCTAGTTCTATAGGCCTCCCCTTTTCCTAACTATTAGCTGCTAGATCCTATCTATACTTAGTCCACTTTTAGCTAATACTTAGTTTACTTCTTTTCCTCTATATACTATAGATAAGTATTCTCTAGGCAGTCCCACTACTATTATCTATCTAGGCATTCTTCTATAAGGAATCTTTCTGGTTAAAGTATTAAGTTGCCTTAACTTTGTACTTCCACTAAGTGCTATCTATATATATACTTGGCGTCTCTATACTTTCTTTTATCCAGTACCTAATATATCCTTACTAAGTACTTCTAATGTTTATCTTTTAGTGCTCTATATATATTATATGTGTTATCTATATAAGCTATCCATAATAGTATATAATGCGCTAAGTGACTTAGGTTAACTCTTAGTTTATCTTTATTTTTAAGTTTAAACCTTTATCTAGCTAATCTAACTATTGGTCTTTCTTCTATAGGTACTAAGATTTGCTGTTTACTTCTCTAGTCCCTAGATCCCTCTTCTAGGTTCCTTAATATTATAATTAGTGCTCCTTTAATATAACTTATACGTTTCTCTATAATAGGTTAGTTTTAGATAACTTTTTTGTCCAGCTATATATAGAAATCCTCCTATTTATTATTGTGTTATTGCCTATACCACTTTCTATATAACTGGTTTAGTATATATAGTCTATCTATAAGAAAGTACCTTATTATTGCCGCATTATAATAACCTCTAGTATATCTTTCTTTAAATCTAGTTAGAATCTCTAGATCCTCTTCTTATTCCAATTTATTTAGCCATTTTACTCTTAGCGTACCTATCTTAGGCCTATTAGTAACTCTTTATATAGGTGCTTTATCCCTAGTATAACCTAGCGTATTAGATCTCTGGTCTAGTTTCTGCTCTTACTATATAATAATTCTTGCTCTAAACTTATCTATAGTTTCTTGTTTTCTATATCTTGTAGCTAGATCTATAAAGTCGTCTTACTTCTTAATCTTAGTATTAACTTTTTAATCTTTAGGCTAAACACCGCGTTTACCTAGGATTAATATTCTTACTTATTCCCTAAACTTATAGTTCATGAACCTACATCCTATACTCATTTATTTGTTACTAAATTAAGTTACTGCCCTATTCTATTGGTTTTCATCCATTATAGGTCCTTAGGTATATCTTATCGTATTTTATAAGTCTTAAGCGTCTCTTATCTCTTCTTAAGATTCTTAAGCCTATAGCCTTTTACCTTTATTAAGTAATAAGCTAGTTAAACGCCTCCTCCTTATATACCTCTTAGACTATAAAGATGCGTTCTTAAAAGCAGCCTTAGATATACTACCCCCCTACTAAACCTATAACTATAAGATTTAACTAAAGGCCGATAACTCTTTAGGCTATAGCCCCCTTTACTAGCAAATTATAGAGGAACTAAAAGTAACTAAGCAGTACTTAATTAATAACCTCTATAAGAGGTTTATTAAACTAAATTAGGCCCCTTTTACTTCCCCTATCCTATTTATAAAGAAATATAATACGGGCCTTTATTTCTGCATTGACTATTAAAAACTAAACACTATTACTTAGAAAGACTGCTACCCCCTCCCCCTAATTAATAAGACCCTTATATATCTAAGCCGAGCTAAAATCTTTACTAAGCTTAATATCCGCTAAGCCTTCTACTAAATTAGGATGGACCCTATATTAGAGGATTTAATAATATTCTACACCTGCTATAGTTCTTATAAGTATAAAGTTCTTCCTTTTAGACTAATAAATGGGTTAGCTATATACCAACGGTATATAAATAAAGTTCTTTTTAACTACCTTAATAAATTATACATAGTGTACCTAGACGATATTCTCATATACTTAGATAATAAACTTAAGTACTAAGTTTATATTAAAAAGGTTCTAGAGAGACTGCGAAATATAGGCCTACAAGTTAATATTAAAAAATGTAAATTTGGAGTAAAACGTATAAGGTACTTTAGGTTTATTATTAGTATAAAAGGGATTAAAGTTAACCTAAAGAAGGTTAAGGTAATCTATAACTGAAAACCCCCTTATATTATAAAAGGCATCTAGTCCTTTTTTAGCTTTTATAATTTCTACTATTAATTTATCTATAACTATAGAGTTATAGCTAAGCCTCTTATACGACTAACTAAGAATAATATGTCTTTTATCTTTAATAATAACTATATAAAAGCCTTTAAAGAGTTAAAGGACCGACTTATCTCCTCCCTAATCCTTTATTACTATAACTTAGACCTTAAATTAATACTAGAAACGGATGCCTTTAATAGGGTAGTAGTAGGGTCCTTTTATATAACGAAGCCTTATAGGAAATACTACGGTAGACTTGTTAATGGGCTAGGTATATAGGCAAATAAAAAGTTAACAATGTAACAGTATAAGATAACAACTGGTATAGAGTAGTTACCTAATAGATTAACTCCAATTATATTCTAAGATTCACTACAAGGAAGAGAACTATCTAGGTAGGGACTGTAGTCCTTTAAATACACAACCATACTCCTAAGAAATCCTCCTTATATATAAGGTACGTAAGGTACGTATTATATATACGTTCCCTTCATACACCGCGTACACTACGTACAATATTATATAACTTACTTACCACTCCTCATCACATGGTTCTATAGGTTCTATTCTAGACCGTGCCCTTATTAACTAACTAGCTTCTTCTAACTCCTCTCTAAGTAGTTATAACATTATACTTAAAGCGTCCGTAACACTATCTCCCTCCTCTTTATCTTTATCCTTAAAGATTCCTAACATCTCTAAGTCGTCTACGAGAGGTATAATATCCGTCTAATTAATTTAGTTAATATTGTTACTTATTATACCTAAAGCTCCTTCTTCTTTATAAGCGCAGCGCTATACCCGCACTGTTGCTGCCATACTATTACTTAGTAAGATAATGCTATCTCTATATTCTTATTATGCGAAAAAGGGGTTAGTTTGCGTTGCATTAGCGAGCCCTATATCTTAACAACCGTCCTCTTACTTAGAGTGCACTAAAGCAAACATTCGTTTATCCTGCGATGTTCGTTCTATCTCTAATACTAAATATACGCGTCCTATTACTCTTAACAGTCTTTAAGTTCCCTTATTAATTGCTGCTAGGGTCCTGGGTTTAATCTACTACTATAAAGCTTAATAGTAAGCTAACTTAGGCTCTGGCTGAACTTAAATATTCCTATAACGCTAAACAGAGGGCTTTAGAAGCCCAGATTGCTACATCCGCCTATTTACTTTATCTTAAGAAAGTTCGTAAAAAGGTATATTCTAAGGAGTAGAACCTTGTGGAATAAGGCCTATAAAAACTTGGCAATAAAAGAACGGATTCTCTTCTAATAGAGAGGGAAATAACTCCAAATACGTCGGCAGGTGCTCCTCTTGGGTCCCCCTTAGGTAACTTATTGTGAGGGCGCGAAGAGGCTTTAGAGAAGATTCGAAGGAACAATATAAATTCTATCTAAATCTAAGGGTATATAGCTCTTGCAAAGTACAAGACGTTGCGTAAAGAAGAGAAAGGAATATAGGAAACTTGTAACTAAATATTTGGGGTCTTGGCAGTAGACGCGTGGGCACAAGCCCACGCGGATTTCGATAGGGTTCGACCAAATTCCATTACGTTAGTGGAACTTGGTGGAATTTGATTAAGTCGGCGGAATTTAGCGGAATTTAATCGACCTTGGTAGAATTTGGCAGAATTTGATCAAAGCGTCGGAATTTATCTGTCGAGTGTTTCACCGAGACATTCCTACTATAACTGGGCTAGTCCCGTTACACTTATTCTTTAGCAATCCTTTTTTATTAATACTACCTAACCTATTTTCTTTTAATACTCCTATACCTTTCTTATAGCATTTTTTAAATTATCTAGTAGCTCCTAGGTAATCTCTTTATAGCCTATCTACTTAACTTTATACTATATTTTATTATTAACGTCCTTATAACTAATAATCTTTAAAACTTACTACTCGTCCTCTTCTTGTCCTCTATATATATCTGCCTTATATACTAGTAGCTTAATATTCCCATATGCTAGCTCTAGCATTGCGATATATTATATAGGGTAGATTTTCATTTTCTCCGGTAAGTCTAACTTATACATAACTTCTGAGATTTTTGCCTTAACCGTAAATAGTCCTAGTTTAACATAGTCCAACTTCTTACTTAGTTGTCAACTCTTAAATTTTTTGTATAATAGCCATACTTTATCCCCCTCCTTAAGATCTGGTCCCTTAGATCTCCTAGCATTATAGTACCTTTTCACTTTCTCTTATACTAGTTTAGCTATTTCTTTAAGGTGATTATAAAGACTTATTAATATCTCCATTCTTTTTTTAGCTATACTACTTATTTTCTTTACTTATTATAGTAATAATAATAACCTTAGTTTATAACCATAGTTCGCCTTAAAAGGTAATATGCCTATCCCTTTCTATAGTATTGCATTATATATAAACTGTATAACTAGTAATAATAATACCCAATTATTTTATGTATAATTAATATAATGCCTTAGATACTGCTCTAATGTCTAATTTAACCTTTCTGTTTAACCGTCTATCTATAGGTAATATATAGTTAATATTACTACTTAAACCCCTTATTCTGCTAAGAATACCTCCTAAAATACTACTACGAATCTTAGATCCCTGTCCAATATAATTTTTATTAGTGCTCTATATCTTACAAACACTTCTTTAACATAGATTTTAGCTATATCTTCCACTAAGATTTCTTCTATGCATGCTATAAAGTATGCCTACTTTATTAGCTTATCCACTATTACTAAGATCGCGTTATAATCTTACTCAGTAATAAGGTCTTTTAACTTTAGTAACTTAATAATAAAGTCTTATAATATAACTTCCTATAGTCTTTCTAGTGTTTTAACTGGTTATAGCCCTCTATATAGTTTATGCCTTATTAGTTCATTTCTCTAGTAATCTAGACATTCCTTTATAACTTATCTCGCTAGTCCCTTGATTCCTTAAATAATATACTCCTCTTAAAGTCTTAACACTAAGCCTATAGCTCTATTGTGTCCTTAGGTCATTCTCTTATAAAACTCTTTTATAAACTCCTCTGCTATTGCCTTTAGAATATAAGTTGCTTCTCTATTCTTATACTGCTTTAAATCTAGATCCTCTGCCTATATATTTTAGATCTTTTATATCTAATCACTCTCTAGTAATTTATAAACCTAATCTTCTCTAGTTGCTATAATTTTTAGATAATTATACCTAATTAATCCATCTTAATTCTTTTGCAGTAAAGCCCCTAATGGCTTCTTATTATTTTATAATTTAACCTTTCTACTTAGAGCGTCTGCTTATATATTATCTGTTCCCTTTATATACTAAATTTTAAAATAGTGTTCTGTAAGCATTTCCACCCATCTTACTTATCTTTAATTTAGCTCTTTTATTATTAGGAGCCCCACTAGGTTCTTATAATCTGTTTTAACTATAAATAGTTTCTTAATATCTTATAAGAATGCTCTCCATTCCTTAAGTGCTATAACTACACCTAGCAACTTCTTATTATAGATATTATAGTTTAACTCTAGTAGTGTCATCTTTTAACTATAATACGCTACTAGATAGTATGCGTCTAAATACTTTTATAGCAAACATGCTCCTAGTATAAAGTCTAATATATTGTTTTCCATAACTATATCTAACTCTAGTCTATAGATTTTAAGGATTAGTTCCTAGGTAAACAACTCTTTAAGTTCCTTAAACAACTTTTTTTGTTCCTTATTCTATACCCATGGTTTCTCTTTCTTTATAAGTCTTATAAATAGCTTAATATTCTTTAACCATTATATAATAAACCTCCTATAATAATTGCAAAACCCTAGGAACAATCTTAACTATATAACGTTCTCTAATTCTTGCTAACTTACTATATCTTTAACTTTCTTTAGGTCCATACTAATTTTTCCTAGTCTAATAATAAATCCTATAAAATTGGTTTTCCTTATAAAGAACTCGCATTTCTTAATTGCTACTGGTATCTTTTCCTCTTATAGTCTCTTTAAGACACACTTGACGTGTTCTTTATACTCTTCCTCACTTATAGAGCAGATAATAATATTATTAAGGTATACTATAAATTTATCTAGGTGTTTTCCTAATACACTATTAATTCTTTTCTAAAATGTTACTAGTATATTTATAAGTCCGAACTGCATAACTAACGGCTTATATAGTCCTTCCTTTAACTTAAAGGCTACTTCTATTTATCGCCTTCCTTAATCCTAATTTAATAGTACACCTATCTTAGATCTATCTTTATAAAGATTTACACATTACCTACCTACCTTGTCTTAGATTTCACTAATTAAGGGTAAAAGATATCTATCCTTCCGGGTGATGCTGTTTAACTATATATAGTTAATATATATCCTAAGTTTTCCATTTTTCTTTAAGATAAACGGTACTGGATATTATACTAATAACCGTAATGGTCTAATATATCCCTTTTATAAGTTCTCCTAGATAGACTCCTTAAGCGCTACTAACTTAGTTTTAGTAAGCTTATAGATTAGAAAGAACTTTAGACTTATTCCTAGTTCTAATTATATCTTATAGTCCCATACTATATATTTTAACAGCTTTTTACTTTCTAGTGACTATAACCTTTTACTATACTTATAGTATCTCTTTAATACATAACTTAAGTCTTGCTTAGTCTCCTTGTATATCACTCCAACTTAGTACTATACCATCTTATTTTATTATCGCGTCTTATATTATTATATATCCTTAATATTAACCTAACCTATAACCCAATTAATCTTTAGATTATATTCCTATAACTAAGGGATTCCTAGTATTGCCTTGTCCTTTCCTAATGGTAGGATATTAAAAGATATTATAACTTGTCTTCCTTTAATAGTTAACTAAATAGGTCCTGTTTCTAGGTTAATAATGCCTCCTCTATAGGCTATCTAATCTCCTAAAATTGTTGTTAACGGATATAGGTGCTCCTTTTATCTGTATAGTAACCCTATCCTTTTTACTGCTGCTGGTAATATATAGTTTCTTATTACTCCACTATCTACTAGCGCCTTAAACTGCTAATCTTACCACTTTATTTATAAATTTAGGTGTTAACCTTAAATTCCTTTAAGGGTTTAAGGCTCTACCACTAGCCCCCTCTAGTCCTATAGGCCTCCCCTTTTCCTAACTATTAGCTGCTAAATCCTATTTATACTTAGTCCTCCTTAAGCCAATATTTAGTTTATTTCTTTTCCTCTACGTGCTATAGATAAGTATTCTCTAAATAATTCCACCACTATTATCCGTCTAGGCATTTTTCTATAAGGAATCTTCCTAATTAAAATGTTAGGTCCCCTTAACTCTATACTTCTACTAGGTACTATCTATACATATACTTAGCGTCTCTATATTTCTTTTTATCCAGTACCTAATATATTCTAGTTAGATACTTCCGGTTTTTATCCTTTAGTGCTCTATATATATTGCATATCTTATCCATATAAGCTATCTACAATAGTATATAATGCGCTAGGTGACTTGGGTTAACTCTTAACTTATCTTTATCTTTAAGTTTAAACTTCTATCTAGCCAACCTAACTATTAGTCTTTTATTTACGAGTATTAAGATTTATCTCTTACTTCTCTAGTCCCTAAATCCCTCTTTTAGATTCCTTAATATTATAATTAATACTCCTTTAATATAACTTATATATTTCTCTATAATGGGTTAGTCTTAGACAACTTTTTTATTTAGCCACGTATAGAAATCTTCCTATTTATTATTGTGTTGTTGCCTATACTACTTTCTATATAACTAGTTTAGTATATATAGTCTATCTATTAGAAAGTACCTTATTATTACCGCATTATAACAACCTTTGGTATATCTTTCTTTAAATCTAATTGGAATCCCTAGATCCTCTTTTTATTCTAGTTTATTTAACCACTTTACTCTAGGCGTACCTGCCTTAGGCCTATTAATAATTCTTTATACAGGTGCTCTGTCCCTTATACATCCTTATATAGCTAATTTCTTATCTAGCTTTTACTCTTGCTATGCAATAATTCTTTGCCTAAACTTATCCATAGTTTCCTATTTTCTACATCTTATAGCTAGATCCTTAAAGTCGTTTTGTTTCTTAATCTTAGTATTAACTTTTTAATCTTTAAGCTAAACACTATATTTACCTAGGACTAACGTTTCTACTTATTCCCTAAACTTATAGTTCTTAAACTTACGTCCTATACTCATTCATTTACCTTTAAACTAAGTTACTACTTTTTTCTATTGGTTTTCGTCTGTTATAGGTTCTTAGGTGTGCCTTATCTCATCTTAAAAGTCTTAAGCGTCTCTTATCTCTTCTTAAGAATCTTAAGCCTGTAGCCTTTTACCTTTATTAAGTAGTAAGCTAGCACTAGTAGTTATCTGCTTACTTAATCATCTTTAGATATTACTCCTTCCGTCTTATAAAGCGATAGATGCCGTATCTAATAGTGTTATAATACCCGTTACTAAACCGCGTTTTATAGTGGTCTTAGTCTCTACTTCTATTGCGTTATTAAGGTTTAAGTGCCCCTAGTTAGCCTCTTTTTCTTTTTTATCGCTATTAGTTAATAAGTACTCTAACTCTATTATTATTGTTACTAATTTTTATCTATATGTTGCTGTAACATCTTAATCTAGCTTATAGAGTCGATCTTATTCTTTATCTAACTCTTTGGTTCCTTTAAGTCCTCTTAACTCTAGCTCTTATAGCTAAAAGCTTATGTCGTACTTAGTGTCACGGCACTGGCCTGACGCGTTGTTATAACTCGGTGTTGTCATAACACGAGCACAGACCTAACCCCTGAGCGACGTGTATATATACCGCCTCACCTCCTACATAGTTCTGCACACGACATCGTTTGTCAATGATACACAGTCACAGTTACCTCGTTGACCCTCTGCACGTACTGTGACAGTATGTCGTGTCATCACCTACGCCCCTGGTAGGGCTTCGTTTCCACCGTCCCAAAGCTTCGTTTCCAAAGCTACGACCCTACCCCGGGCGGGATTCTTACCCTCGTTCTACGTCAACACCGACCCAGTAAAATCTCTGTCGAATCCATTCGAGTTCCCGAGCCGATATCCTCTCCGTCTCCCTGTCTCCAACGAGCCGATATCCTCTCTTTATGTTCTGAGTTTCATAAGCTGGCTGCAGGCCTCACTAGCGGGCCGTAGGCTACTGGTCGCGGAGCATGCCGTTCTATGC
>Ga0307507_10006656_pt1 | contig 17499 bp, 8 predicted proteins | sample 7_EM_MG_FD_207223 | JGI IMG/M metagenome (GOLD analysis project Ga0307507, IMG submission 207223) | Populus trichocarpa ectomycorrhiza microbial communities from riparian zone in the Pacific Northwest, United States - 7_EM | ecosystem: Host-associated > Plants > Roots > Unclassified | place...
AATTTAAATTATTAAAATTTATTATTAAGTGGTTGTTAAGATATTAAAGTGTGATTTTTCCATTTTTTGGTGTGTTTTTGAAGTGATTAGCTCACCCGTTTGACCAGCTCACCCGTGAAATACGTTACTACCCATACTAAAAATTAAAAAAGTTAATAAAAAGCTAGCTAAGCCCCCTATAGGGAACTTAGGCCCTATATAGCTATAAAGAACAGCGAGAAATATTAGATATTATACTAAACTAATAGATCAAAGGGATAACTTATAAAAGATAGAACAGGAGCTAAAAAAGAGTATAAACTCTAAACTGTAAAATACGGCCTAATAGAAGTCCGTAAAGAAACCTATAGGCCTCCCACTAGTTAATATCTGCTGTATTAGCGCCGTAGGATTCTACTAGAACTTAGTCTAACCTAATACTATTACCTTTACTACCAGCTTATATAAAATTAATTAAATAATTAAGGAAAAGGAAAATAAGCTTGGTAAATAGGAAGGTAAGCTTATAGACAAGGAGCTAATAGAACAGAAACTGCCCTATTAATACTAGAAATTTAAAAATGTATTCTCTAAGGCAGTATCTAATATACTCCCACTTTACTAACCTTATAACTATAAGATTAAGATTAAGCCAGATAAGGAAGACACACTTAACTATAGCCCCCTTTATTAATAGTCTACTGCTAAATTATAGGCTATAAAGTAGTACCTTATTAATAACCTAAATAAGGGCTTTATTAAGCCTAATTAAGCCCCTTTTAACTTGCCTATTTTCTTTATTAAAAAGCTAAATAGAGGGCTTTATTTCTATATTAACTACTATAAACTTAATAATATAACGTATAAGGACCGCTACCTACTACCCTTACTTAATAAGACTTTAACCTAAATAAGTAGAGCTAAGATCTTTACTAAGCTTAATATCCATTAGGCCTTTTACCAGATTAGAATAGACCCTAAATTAGAAAATCTTATTATATTTTAGACCTGTTATAGAATATATAAATATAAAGTACTTCCTTTTAGACTAACTAACAGACTAGCTATATACTAGCAATATATAAATAATATACTCTTTAACTACCTTAACGACTTCTATACAGCCTACCTAGATAATATTATAATCTACTTTAAGAATAAGTTGGAATATAAGGAATATGTCTATAAAGTCCTATAACGGCTCTATAAGGCTAGCCTCTAGGCCAATATTAGGAAATTAGAATTTAGTGTTAAGTATATAAAGTACCTAGGGTTTATTATTAGTATAAGCAGAATTAAGGCAAACCTAAAAAAGATGGCTATAATTAACTAATAGGTACCCCCAAGGACTATAAAGGGGGTATAGTTATTCTTAGGGTTCTACTAACGCTTTATTAAGAACTATAGTAGAATTACCTAGCCCCTAAACTAACTTACCTATAAAGACCAGCCCTTTTACTTTAATACTATATATAGGCAAGCCTTTAATAAGCTTAAGAAACAACTAGTCTCTGCTCCCTTATTTATCTACTTTAACCTAAAACAGCCCTTAATACTAGAAACTAATACCTTAAATAGTATTATAGCTAGTATTTACTCCTAAAAGCAGACGGATAGAAAATAGCACCCTATTACTTACTATTTAAAAACTATAGTAAATACTAAGCTGAACTACCCAATTTATAATAAAGAAATACTAGCTATTATCTCTAACTTTTAGCACTAGTAAGCCCAACTAAAAGGCACCTCTAAGTCTATCTAGGTAGTTTCTAATTATAAGGCTTTAGAATATTTTATAATAATAAAGGCCCTTATAGCTTAACAGGCGCACTAAATAGATACCCTATCTTAGTTTAATTTCCTAATTATATATAGGCTAGGCGCTACTAACTATATAGATGCTCTTATAAGGTGTAAATAGGATATAAGTAACTAAACAGCCGTAAAGACTTATTACGGACCTAGGTGCTACTATAACTAAAGCATCTTAACCCCTAAATATAGGTAGAACTAAATATGGACTCTTTAGACGCTAAAATATATCCTATTAACTCTATAGAACTTAACCTTATTAATAAACTGCTATAGGCAAACTGTATAGCCCCTTCTTTATAGGAATACTGCAAAAAGATAAAGAATATTACTAGCCTATAGTCCCTTAAAAATGGACTACTTAAGTATAAAGAACGGCTAGTAGTAGCTAAGGAATAGAACTGTCGGTATACTCGCATTATTAACGTACACAAATATCACTTGTAGTGGTACGTATGCGGTGTTGAAGTTGGTAGTTAATTGTTGTCTAGAAGTTAGGGGTTGCTCCGAGTTAGATTAGCTAGTCTCGCCTTACAGTCTTGTAACTACGTTACGTGATTAACGTTCCGACACTAGAGTAACTCTAAAAAGAAGGCTAATCTATACTCTAAAGTCAAGTCTACTTCTAGACTATTTATAGCGTATACGCAATAACTAGCTCTTCTGTCCATAATACGTAATAGCTCCACCTTTAATCCTAGAGCGCGCCACCTATCGGATTCTGCCATACCGTTAAACCAGCCAATCAGGATTTTCCATCCCCGGGATAGAAAATCGCTATTAGCTCGCCTACTACTAGCGCCTTAGCGGCTGGCTCTGTATTATACAAGTCCGTTATACCTACCAAAACCAAATCCGTTCGTTTAACCTACCCTACAGCCCGTAATTCAACTTAATTTATATTAATAAGCCGTAATAGTGCCGTATAAGGCTTTCCCTTTATCATAGTATCTGTAGGGTTAGTATCTCCATCAATCCACTTAACTTTGGTAATCTGTCTTTATTCGTAAGCTTGGCGAAGGCATATTATATTAATTATTAAGCGTTTCTCTTACGTAGTTCCTAGTTGGACGAGACAGTTATATAAGGACTTTAAGTTAGTGTAGAGAATAAGTGGTAAGTTAACCTATAAGACCTTGTCTAGCGTGGATTTAATTATAGCACCTATGTCAAAACTATGCGCTATACCGTACAGCTCTGAGGCTAATACACTCCTAGTAACTCTTTTGCACTTAATTGAGGACCAGTAAACAATATTTGCCTTATTTAAGGCGTCTGCTAGTATAAGTACATAGCCGATTTGCAAAGATAGGTCCTTATTGTTGGTGAAGGAAGCGTCCATAAATACTAGGAGTTGTAAGGTGTTGGCGTCTAGCTTAACAAACTTTAGGCCTCTATTTACGTTCTTAATCTGCCAGCTTAATTGCTTATTAAGACTCTTTGCATCGTCTTTAACTAGGTTAACTACCTAGGTAGTAAAGGATAGGTTATATAAGGCCTCTGGCTGACAGACTAAGGCAATATAAGCTCCTCTAGCGCGTTAAGCAATATACTGGTCCTTTAGCGTAAGCAGGTTATATATAACTCCTCTAGAGCTAGTGCTGTCTACTAGTATAGTGTTAACCACGCTAAGGTTCTTACACTGGCGCCTTTGTATTAGTGTGATGCTCCCATCTTATGTTAATTGAATAAGTCCTCCATTAAACTTAATTGGTGTATTAGCGGTTAGTTACTCTCGCTCCTTAGCCATAAATTTGGCCTTATATAGTTTGCTTTGTTTAGCCTCTGTAAAGGTATTATCTATAAGGAACAGTGTATCATTAGTCTATAAGCCGACAATTCCAAAAGGCTTATCGCTGTAAAGTAAGCAGGGGTTATATGTAGACTGGTCCATTTATAGCTGATTAACGTAGTATAAATAGTAGGTCTTAAACCAGTGGTTTCCAGCTTTAGGTACTCCGTAAAGTGGCTTTATAACCTTTAGAACGGAGTCCGTATTAATTCCCAGTTGTTTATTTAGCTTATATGGCGGTTGTACATAGAACTTATGGTTTAGGTTCGTAGTAGACTAGACGTAGGCTTATAAGATGTCTTAGAGGTAGAGTTATATCTATAGTAGCATAGCGGCGATATAGAGAATCAGCCACTAACTAACTCATTAAATTGTTGGTAACTAAGTAAGGACTAGCTCTTTCTCCAAGTCATTATAGGCCTATACAACAAGTCGTGATTTCTTAAAGGCTTTATCAGTTCCCTTATTCTTAATCTTATTAACAAACCATAAATTAAAGAGTCTGACCCCCTTTAGTATATCGTATAGCTTAATAATCTTAAAAATGCCTTTCTTAAGTAGGCCTATAACCTCCTTTTGCCGTAAAGCGCTAAACTGGGTGTTACTATTGTTCTATAAGTAAATAGTAGTGTCAGCTATATCTACGGTATTATTGTCCTGTAAGTAGATAGCGATGTTGGCCATATCTACAATATCACCTATAAGGGCATCTATGTCTATCATAGCATCCATAACAGCCGTGTCTGCGACGGCCGTAAGTAATGGGTATTTACGGGGGTGACCTCTACCTTACTTTGGCAGTAGCTGTGGTTCAGCTTTAGGTAATAATTAAGGTTTAGCTAGTGTAGGTACTGGTTTAGCTAATTTAATAGACTTTTATGGTTCGACTAAGTCTTGTAGGTCCAGTAGGTAAGGTTTCACGACCATAGAGCGGAAGGTTATAGGCCCACTTAGTAGCTTCACAGTGCAGGTCTCACCGTCAACAACAAGTAGCATATATAGCCCGTCCCAATAACCGCTTTGGCCAGTATTGCCTTCTCTCCAGACTAAAACAGGCAAACTAGGTGGAAGGCCGTAAATAGCATCAGTTTGTTGTTTATTTCGCATATTAAGAGCGTCAGCAATCTGTTATTCAGCTTATAGCTTTTGGATTTCCACCATTGCTTTCTTAATAGCCGCAGCTCGCTATATAACTGAAGGTGATAGTGCGTCCAATTCAACCATTTGGGGGTAGGCTCTAAAGACTAGGAGTGTAGGGACTAGGCCTTCTAGGCCAGCCGTGTTATTAATAGCTTTAAAAGCCATTTATAGGGCCATCTCCTTGCTAATTTCAGGGATTTCAGATATAATAATTTGGTAGGCTTATTGTAGCGGACCGTAGTAGCGCTCTACCATTCTAATGGAATTGTGTAATTTAACTAAAACTAACTTTATAGTTACTCCTATAGTAGCAGCGTAGTGCTTAAACTCCTTACTGATAAAGTTCTTCCTAGTATCTATAGTAATTAAGTCTGGTAGTCCTAAATAGCTGTTAATCTAGCACATTTATAGAACGTCCTAAGTGTGCTTAGCGCTGATATCTCGTAGCTATCTGCTAGCTTAAAATTAAGTTGCTTTGTTAACTACATATAATAGGGGGGAGCCGCTGATATATATAATGTCAATAATGATATTATAGTTAAAATTAACATTATTTCATAAGGTGAAGCGAAATCTACTTAGAGATCTACTAAACTTCTAGCAATAGTGGTAGAGTCTAGTTAGCTCCTTAATAGCAGATCTATTAGTATCATAGCTATAGCCAGTCTTATTAAAAAGCTTTTGTAGTTTATTAACTAACAGGTAACTAAATCAACGGTGTAGACGTCGTAGCTCTATGTTAGTTAAGTAGCAAGGGTTCACATTAAAAGACTTAACCAGATAAAACTACAAAGAGAAGCTCTATATAAGAAACGGGTGGCCAAATCGTCTAACTACTAGCACCTTTTTAGTGCGAGTGATAATAACGTCCTTTAGGTTATTATATTTAATATAAAGTCTATCCATATCTGCTAAGCAAAGTAGGAAAGGAGTATCTGCTTTAATAATATAGAATTATACCTTGCCTATAGGGCTGTTAACGTCTATGGTTCCAATAGACATAGAGGCTCTAATCCCAAATTAGATAGTTACTTGGCCCTTAGTTAACGTGTTAAGACTTATAGACTTGTCTACGGCCTATAGGGCTTAGAATTGGCCGTAGCCAGCCATAAACTTATGTAAAGCACCTATATCAATCATAATTCCCATAAAGACCGTTAAGGTGTATCGTAACGCTATAGTTGTGGTTATATTATAGGCGAATAGGTTAGTCTTTGTGTAAGGTTTCGTGGCAGACTCTGTGGTAAGTTCTAAAGCCGTAAGTAGGTATATACAAGCCTTATTAGCTAGCTCTACGCTTATAGAGGTTGCTTCCTCTATAGTAAGTGTTCTAAAGGTAGTAATATAGGCAGAACTATTGTTAGGTTCTCCGGCATTGCTCCCTAAGTCGTCAGCGTCTTATATGTAGGCTTTAAAGTCTAAATCTTCATCTTTATCTCTTTCGCAAGCAGCGACGTATTACTTAAAGTGGTTATTAAAGTTACCCTTATTGCGGCCCTTAATATTAATAAAGCGTCTCCTATAGTCGTCTCTAGACCGACTACGCTTCTCTTCTAAGTGTTTTTATAAACAGCAGTCCTCCTTCTTGCAGATATAGCACTTAGCCTTTAGTCTGCTATTGGTTCTATAAGAGCGATTGCTACTATAGTAATTAGTGTTTCAGTCTTGACTCTGGTTATTTTAATAGTAGTGTTAATCTGTAAAAAAAGCTTGGTAAGACGGTCTTATTAGGGCCTATAAGGGGTGTTCTTTTTCCCACGTAATAATAGAGGATTATAGTTTACTAATTAACTGAGAAAGGTCTTCTAAGGGGTTAGAGATAGCGATATAGTATACTAGCACTCCCTGGTAAGCAGTAACTAACTTATTTATAAGGATATAGTTTATACGGAAGTCTGGGTATAGTCTATAACGTTACTTTAGCAGTTTGTCTATAAGCAGTTGGAAGTTTTAATAGATTAACTTATTAGGGTTCTCGTCTATAACTCCTTGGAGGGTTATACTGTTCCACTCTATAAGGTTCTTGCGGTAGTATTCTGGCCCTTTAAAGAACTGTCATATGTGGTTACAGGCTTTAGTAAAAGGTCTTAACTTAAGGTCGCTGTTATAGTAGTAGTCCTAAGTAAGCCCTTTTAGCATACTGGGGAATACTACTGCGTATCCTTCTAGTGGTAAGCCAGATCTCTTGCAGATATTGTAGAAGATAGTTAACTTAAAGTTAAAGCTGTCACTAACTCTATCGTACTTTTGGTTGTCTGTGTAGATCTTTGCAATTATGGCTACCTCCTTATTGTATCTAGGTCCTTACCCAGGTCCTTGCTCCACACTAGGCACGGCCGGTTTAGGTGGTATATATATATATAGGTGCTGGGTAGCGATTGGTGCAGCTTGCTGGGGTGTTATAGGGGTAGGTATTTGCGTTCTAGATAGCGTTGTAGCTGTAGCTATAGGCTGGGTAGGCAGAAGAATAAGTGGGGTAGGAGCACTAGTTACTAGAGGGAGGGTAGAGGCAGTTGCCGTAGGTAGTAATTGCTAGTTCTACATCTATAGGAGTTAAGTAAGGAGGGTAAGCAGTTGATCTTAGGTAGAGATAGATGCAGCTTGCTATTAGGTAGCAGCTGGTACAGCTTACTAGGGTATAGATTGCTGGGGCGGAGGCGTAAATACAGGTGTTTGCGTACCAGACGGTGTTATAGCTATAGGCTGAGCTGATTTGGTGGTCTGTAAGACTATGGCAAGCGCATCTAATTTAGGGTTAAGTCGATCTTGCAAGGTTATTATGATTATTGGCTTTACCTCTATAAGGGCCGCGATAAGCTCTTTATCCGTCCATTTGTGAAACTCTTCTTTATTAGCAACGTCCGTTAGCACCTTGCCAAGGGAGTATCTCTTATCTTACTTAACAATATATACTCCTCTCTTAACTAGGTATTTACGGATTCCCATTCTAGTATTGGATCGTACTCGTGTAAAGAGCTCTAGTATAAAGTCCTTAAAGTCCTCCTAAAACACTGTCCATAATAAATAGTCTGTAAGGTTGGATTGTGTGTATAGGTGCATCTTAGTCTCCATATACTCCATCAGATCGTCATTTGTAGCCATCTCCAAGTCAATTCCGTTGCCGTACTTGGCAATTCTCTTCTTCTAATCAATTTCCATATTGTCGTGTTATAGTTTAAGGTTGAGGTTAAGGTCAAGGTTGAGGATATCAAGGTGAGGGTGTTTAGGTGTGTACGTCCTTTACAGCCGTTAGGCCTGTAAGGTGTTCTTAGCAAGATTGCTATTCTCTCAGCGATCTGTTGTATTAGCTGTAAGGCTAGTATAAGCTTTCTTAAGCTTAAGGGAGGTTGTAATCTTCTCTAAGTAAAGATACAATTCTCTAGGCGATCTAACGCGTCAGCAGTTAAGTTAATACGTGGTTTCGAGCTTTGAGGGTAATATAGCTTTCTCCTTTAACTAAAATAGACAAGGCTAGGCGATCCGTGTACTGTTTCCAGTACGGTTCTCAAGCTCTAGCTTATTGCGTATTTCCTAATCTGTACATCTACTAATCAGTGTTAGTATACTCACATTATCAACGTACACGAATATCACTTGTAGTGGTACGTATGCGGTGTTAAAGTTGGTAGTTAATTGTTGTCTAGAAGTCAGGGGTTGCTCCGAGTCAGATTAGCTAGTCTCGCCTCGTAGTCTCGTGACTACGTAACGTGATTAACGTTCTGACAAGAACTTACGGACCCAGCTTATTATAAAAGTGTATACTTAGGTCTCTATGGCCTACCTTAGAAAAAATATAACCTATAAAATTATTGGTAACTGTTACTACTAGCCTAAAATAGTTATAGATATTAATTACTATATATAAAACTATAATAACTGCTGTAGGTTTATAATTCCATAAAATAAAACCCTAGGACTGTTAAAACCACTTCTAATACTAAAGCGCCTCTAGCAGTATATCTTTATAGATTTCTATAAGCTACCTATAAACTATAACAAATATAATATAGCTATAGTTATAGTTAACCGCTTTAGCAAGCACCTGTTCTTAATTCCCTATTATAAAAATATTAATGCCAAAGAAGCGGCCCAACTATATATTTACTATGTTTACTATATTTATAGACCACTAAATACTATTATATCCAATTCCAGGCCGCAATTTATATTAGCCTTCTAAAATAAGTTTACCTAGATTCTAGGCATTAGGCTAAAGCTTTCTATAGTATACTACCCCTAGATAGATAGCTAGATAGAGATTATAAACCAGTATTTAGACTAGAGACTCCAACCCTTTATTAACTACTTTTAGGTTAAATAGGCTGAACTACTACCTCTAATAAACTACGCCCAGGCTACCCTACCCTATAACTCTATAGGATTTGCACCTATCTAGCTAAAAATAGGGTATTTACCCTATATAAGTTTTAACTAAAAAAGAACGGAAGGGCCACAGACTGTATATAAAAAACTATCTTATAAGGAAGCCTAGCATTATGCTAAACGCTTAGAAGAAGCCTAAAAAAGGCTTAGAAATTAATAAAATAGTAAGCAAATAAGTATAGGCATCAGCCTAACTTTACCGCAGGTAATATGGTCTAGGTTATAATAAAGAACTAGAAGATAAAATAGCCCAGCTATAAGCTAAACTATTAGATAGCAGGACTATATAAGGTCCTTAAAAAGGTAGGCAACTTATATAAAGTAAAGCTCCTAGATTTAATTAAGGTCCACCCTAAATTCTTATTAGATAAGCTATAAAAAGCTATAAACAACCTATTACCTAAACAAAAGAATAAACCTTCCCTACTAATTTAAGTTAATAGCAATAATAAATGGGAAATTAAAGAAATACTGGCCTATAAGCTAGTAAGAAGAACGCTAAAGTACTGTATTAATTAGAAAGGCTATAGCCTAGATCTTACCTAGTACCCTATATAGGACTTTATTAGTAGTCCCTATAAACTTTAAAAATTCTATAGCCGTTACCCTAATAAACTAGGACCCCTAAAGTACCTAGATAAGTAGATAAAGTGCTAGCATAGTAAAGATAATAAGCTACTAGAAGAATATAAAGATAAGAACGCCCTATAGATATAATACGGATATATAAAGCCTAAAAGTAGGCTTTACTAAGAAGGGGGGGGGGGGGGGGGGGGAATATTACGGCGCTAGTATAAAACGGTAGAACTTAGCTAGCAGAACTTAGCAGAACTTATAATTATATAACTAGAGGACCATATAAAAGAACCCTACTTTAACCAGCGCTGCTTGTCTTTTCCTTTCCTTTCTCTAGCTTTAGATCCTTGTTTATAGACAATCCAATTATATAGGCTTGTATGCGTCCTTCTCGCTGTGCTTATACCTTAATTGACTAAGTCGCTAACATCCACAGCTCTAGGAATTGGTTTGTTATGGTTTTTTATATATAAATAAGAATAACCAAATCTATGCTAAAACACGTAAGCGCCTAAAAAATACGATTCCGTATTTATTAAGCAATAATTAGATCTAGTTTCTTAAAGACTAGGTAAAGTAGAACACGAAGCTATAAAGGGAGAAATAAGATAGATTGTGGAGGAGACAAATCCTTAAAAAGGTAAGGCCTCTAAAATTGCGGAGACTATATACTATAGGCATATGCCTCTAGTACGTAACTAATAACTATTTAAGGGGTATCCGGGGGTTGTCCTAAGGGCATCTTAAGGCAACTATAATAATATCCCTTATAGTAATATAAGCGATATAGAGCTACTATAGGTCTTATAGAGATAGTCCTCTTTATATAATACCTAATCTCCTTGTTACGGAACCCTATCGTAGGGGCCTCTATAGGAGAGCCCCGTGCTCTTATATACACCTTATATACAGCTTACGTCAGCTATATATAGGTATATCACCTCCTTACGCCCTTAACCCTTATAATCGATTACGTAACGTCTTATAGACTCCTTAAATATATACGCTTTATAGCTACTGCCCCCGTCCCATAACATTATATTACGCCTTTTTACCACTAACACTTAGCCTACGACCAATTCTACGTCTCTGTAATACTGTAGGCGCTGCCAGAAGTAGTATGTTTATAAATAACCTTTATACTTTTAAGGAACCTATAATAGTAAGACAATATTCCTTACTAGCCACTATATTAAACCTAAAGAACAACCTAATACCTACACTTAACCTACAACGCCAATTAATCCTAGGAGAATTTAATTTATCAGCCCTAGCCTTAACCCCTAAGGAGGGGGACACTAATAATATCTTTTTTTTATTAACTATATAACTATAGATAAGTAAGCGGAAGGTCTACTACCTATTAAAATCAAAATGTAAGACGCTAAAACGTTTGTAAAAATAGTAGTATAAGAATCTAATAAATACTACCGCCTTTCATAGAACTACTACCTAAAGCTTATATAAGCTAAGATGCGTATTATTTAAGACTGCGATATTATCTAAGACCTATAAACTTATAAGGCGCTTGCCAATAACATGCGCTAAGAGACCAAAGATGACCTCTATATGTCTAAACACGATATCTAACGGTTGAAGAAAGCTAAAATTGCACTTATTACTACGGTTACTAAAAAAGAAGGCATAATTAAATACCTATAATCCTAGCTTAATGAGTATAACCGTAATAACGCTAGATACCTCTCTACTATATATAACGCCACCTAAGCCTCTATGCCCCTGGCAATCTTACCTACTTAATACTTAATAGAGGGTTAATATTAAGTAGCTTTACCTAATAGGAACCCTTACTAAAGTAGTAATAATAAAAGCTATAATAATTAAATCTAAGCTGCTACCGTAGGGTCTAATATATATTACCCTAATCCCCTAGTCTTTTAGGGGGACTGTAAGGAATATAGCTACTAGAAGATACAAGTCTGTAAAAAACTAACTTAGAGTGCTTACCTTTTTCCTACAGAATATACTAAGATTGGCTATATTATTGGGTAAATAAAGGGTATACCATTTAACAGACTCTTCGCCTAATAGGAGACTAATAGCCCCTAAAAGTGGCAGTCCTATTAAAAAGTCCTTAATAATCTTAACCTAATATACCACGACTATAACCTACTAGCTACTAACTAAGCTAAACTATATACCCTAAAAATAAGCCCTACTAAATTATTTAATAAGTTCTATGTTAAATTCTAGAAGTATACTAGAGCCCTTGCCTAAGATAATACTAAAGACTAAAAAGATCTTCTTAAAAAGGTTACTTATTACCTTAGTTATACAGCCGCCAGCTATAACTATAATAATGTTTATAATATAGTAGCAGCCCTATAAAAGATCGAATAATAACTAAATTAGATTGCTATTGCTAACCTTTACCTAAAGGCCTCCCTATAGAAGCCCCCTAGGCCCACTAAATCTATATATACTAAGCCACTAATACCCACTACCTTAAATACTACTAGAGCTAACATTAACCTCTCTATACTAACCTTTCTGTAAAAACTCCTAAATAGAGAGCACGAGCTACTCTAGAAGCTAGGATGCTACTATAGATACTATTAAAAAGGCTATTATTGCGATAACCCAAACTACCTAATAGCTAGGTTTAGCAACTGCCGCCTAATACCTAACCTAATACCTTAAATACTAAATACGTTGCTATGCGCCGCTACTATATAAGATAAAGACATAGTAATAGCGGTAGAGTCGGATATAGAAGCGGAAAACGCTAAGTCCTAGCCCTAAGTTATAGGTTGGGACGCCCTAAGCATAGAGAGATCTATATATTAGCCTACTTAATAGATAAAAATAAATAGTTTTATCTATAATAGGAACTACTGCTAAAAAAAAAATATAAAAGCCGTTCTATAATTAATTATAGAGCTATTAATAAATTTATAGATATCTACTTATATCCTATCTACCTTACCCCTTACTAAAGCCCGCGCCCTATAACTTGCTAATAGTAGTTATACCATATAGAAGATTACCTATATAGTATAACTCTACCTAGATATAAATGGGCACCAGGAAGAGCTCTAGGCCTATATTATACCACTTGCCAACTACCCTATTATCTTTAAAATAAACTGGCCTAAATAATATAACCCTGCCATTAATTAGAAAAAAAGAGAAGTAACCCTTAACTCTAAATACTATAGAGAGACTTATCTAGGGTATAGCCTAGCTGCCTCTATTTACTCCCTAGGATATTAACCTAAGAAACCCCTTATTACCCTACCTATAACTAACTACCACTATATAAGCGCCACGGCCTTCTACTATATAGTATATAAGAAAGGCTAAACTATTGCTATAGCTTCCTAATTATAACTATATAAGCTTAATAAAGAATAGGACTACGTTTTTTATAGTAATAAGATAGACATAGTTAACTTTTTAGAAGATAATACCCCTATAGAACTCTACGGACTTTTACCTTTAGACTTTAAGAAATTTTTAAAGCTTAAAAAAGGATTTATTAATGAGGAACTCCATAAGCTCCTCCCTAAGAGATACTATAACTTTATTAATATATACTTATAAAAGGGCGCAGATACACTTCCCCTATATTAACCTAATAACTATACTATTAATATTAAATAAGGAAAAATGCTACCCTATAAAAGACCCTACCTAATATTAAAAGACAAACTTCTAGTTATTAAAAAGTATATTAACAAGTACCTTAATAAAGGATTTATTTATCCTAGTATGTCCCTAGTAGCCGCCCCTATCCTCCTTACTAAGAAGCTAAAAGAAGGTATTTAATTCTATATTAACTATAGAGGACTTAACGCTATTATGATTAAGAACTAATACCCTATACCACTTATATGTAAGACTTTTAAACGGCTTAGCTAAGCTAAAATCTATACTAAGCTTAATATTATTGCTGCCTTTAACTGCCTCTAAATATAGAAGGGTAATAAATAGAAAACCGTATTCGCATTGCACTTTAACTAATTTAAATATACTATTATACCCTTTAGTATATATAATAGCCAATAGGCTTCGTCGACGACACAAACTTAATTACATATGGGCCAACAGCCGCAGAGAACTGTAGAATACTAGAGAAAGCCCATGACACCTATATAGAATAGGCAAGACGACATGGAGTCCAATTCTTACCAGAGAAATACCAGCTAATCTATTTTATAAGAAAACGCAACCAATCTGTAGATCTCTAGCATGCAATTTATATCTAAGGCTTTAGGGGTTAACCAGTTCAGGGCCTAAGGGTATTAGGAGTATGGGTAGACAGCAAGCTCCGGTGGAGCGCACATACGGCGCAAGCAGCCCGTAAGGGCCAAGCACAGTACATTGTATTATTTAGGATCGTTAATTCTATATAGGGTCCATGCTTCCAGAGGTCACGCCTACTATATACAGTAGTTGTCCGGCCTACTATAATGTATGGATCCAGCATCTGGGCTATTAGTGAAACCAAAAAGGGCCCCCCTAAATTACTCCTTAAACCACTCCAAAAGGTCCAGACAGCATGCCTCTGGAGTATAACAGGCGGGTATAAGCGAACGGCCGCAGCACTCCTTAAGAAGGAAGCTAATATCCCCCCCCTATAACTATATATTAAAGCCGCCGTAATGCAAAGGGCGCAAAACAAACGCAACTTTAATGTTATAAAGTATATCAAGACACGCCTAAATAAACTATGGAGGGACCCTAGGGTGCCTTATAGGAGAATAATCCAACAACCCCAAAGTAGGGAAGATATACTAGAGAAATAGGTAAAGAAAGCAGAAGAAGAATAGTACAGTATTAGGGCCCAGGCCTATATAGAGAAGGAAGGAAGACGCGTAAGAGGCCAATAAAGACAATAGCAAGAAAGAGAAAGGAGCTAAAGTAGAGCATAAAAGAACGCTAGGAAACCATTAACCGCAATATAATACTGGTTGGACCAGCGCTAAAGAGGCGCATAGGAGTTAAAGGTATAGAGGCTAACTTAGGCAAGAGTAACCCAAGCTATAGCATGGTTAACGCCATAGGGGGTAAACACTTAAGGGCTCTAAGAAGGCCTAACAAAGGTAGAAAATATAATAGCAACACTCCTAAGAACAGGAATAATAGGATTAAAAGATTGGCTCTACTGGGTAGGCGTCCTAGTAGGTAGCCTAAGATATAAATATAGCTGGCTAAGACAGACACCAAAACACGTAATACTATTATGCCCCTTATACACTAACTAAAAAGCAATGCTCTTAGTAGCTGGCATAGAGAACTATAATACACTACTCTTAATATAAAAAGGTCTTAAGGCGGTCACCTAGTAGCTTATTAGCTAAAATGTACTAAACCAGTTCCGGGTTACAAGGGAAATGGTAATAGAAGATAATGGGGTGGGTATTAGGCGCCCCCTAATAACTCTATAGTAGTAGAGTAAAGTTTGCGATACTAGCGCGTCCGTAGGTTTGTTACGGTAGCAGTGGTTCCCAAGGAGGTCAAAAGTAAGGTAGTAGAGCACCATAGGTAACTCGCAGGCGCCTCGTAGGCGCCTTGCAGGCGAGTCCCAAAAGGCGGGGAGATAGATCACGGGGTTTTCTTAAATAGAGTTTTCTCCCCATATGTATATAAGGAGTAGTCCGCGTGGGCCCAATAGGGATCCGAATCGGACGTTAAGCAATGAATAATAATAATAATATATATAATAGCCTAGGCAGCTTCTAAAGCTATATTAATAACACCTTATAGAACTACCTTAATAACTTCTACTCTGTGTACCTAGACAATATACTTACTTATAGCAATAACCCCTTTAAGTATACTAAGTATATTTAAAAGATTCTATAGCGCCTTAGGGATATAGGACTTTACATTAATTTAAAGAAGTGTAAATTTTTAGTTATAGAAGTAAAATACCTTAGATTAATTATTACTACTAAAAGTGTCCATATAGACCCTAAAAAGGTATATATAATTATAGAATAGTAAACCCCTAACTATATTAAGAACGTATAAGCCTTTTTTAGTTTTACTAACTTCTATTAAAAATTTATATATAACTTCTTAGGTGTTATAGCACTACTTATAGCAATAATGTAAATAAAGGGCCTTTCTGCAAAAGGAAAAAATATATATCTATGTTTTATTTAGACGCCTAAATATAAAAAGGCGTTCTAAGACCTTAAAGATATATTTACTAAAGCACTTATTCTAGCTTATTTTATACCAGGATAATAACGCTATTTTAAAACTAACTCCTTAGACCACATTAATATAGGTGTCCTTTTCTAAATGGGTAATAACAGTCTTCTCTACCTAGTCGTATTCTACTTATTTAAGCTTATACTATAAGAATATAACTATAAGATTTATAATAAGGAACTCCTTATAATTATATAAATGTTTAAATTTTTTTAACTAGAACTCTCTTTAGCAAAACCTAACTAGCTAACTAAAGTTCTTATAGACTATTACAACCTTAAGTACTTTATAAGTGTAAAATAGCTAAACTAACGCCAAGTATACTAGAACGAGTTTCTCTCTAGTTTTAATTTTAAAATTATATATAGACTAGGAGTATAAGGTACTAAGCCTAATAGTCTAAAAATAACCCCTATAATTAGTTCTAATAATAAATAATTTTAAAGGTATAAAATCCGGCCCTAGGTATACTACCTATAATAAAACTAACTATACCTTAGCTTTATACTATAGAACTAGAGTTACCTCCTAAAATTAATAAGCTTATTACCACAGTATATAACACCTTTATTAACCTATTACTATAAAGACTGCTAGCGCCTATATACTGCCTACTAACCTCTAAAGCTTAGGCTAGATTAATATAGCGGCTTTAGAAGTAAAAGTGAATAGGCTCTATTATAGAGGCCGCCTATTTATCCCTAACCTAGAAAATTTACAATAGTAACTAATCTAAATAGCCTATAACCTTTAATTAAGCGGCTACCTAAGCAAAGAAAGAACCTATAAGCTTCTTAGCTAATACTACTTCTAGCCAAAAATAATATACTTAGTTAAACGCTTTATAGGTGCCTACTACAGTTATAAGCGTGCTAAGGCCTTTAATATAAAGTACTAAGGACTACTATATCCTCTACTAGTACCTATATAACAATAGGCAGATATTGCCATAAATTTTATTATTAACCTACTACTCTATAAATAATATGGCCGTACCTATAAGAATATCCTTATAATAATATACTGACTTATAAAAGAGCGCTATTACGTCCTAACTAAAGGCGTAGCCGTTAGCAATATTACTAATGCCTTCCTCTATAAAATCTACTAACTATATAGGTTACCTAACTTAATTACGTCCAACTAAGGCATATAGTTTAACTTTAATATATAGAGATAAATCTGCTAATACCTTGGCATCTTTATTAAAATATCTATATCCTTTTACTATAAAACCGCTAGGCAACTAGAACGCTAATGCTAGTATAAAAGCGTACCTATAATAGGCAGTCGCCTATAATTAAGACAATTGGGTAGATTACCTTCCACTAGGTAAATTTACAGCAAATAACTATATCTTAACTACTATAGGACTTACCCTATTCTTCGTAAATAAGGGTTATTACCCCTAATTTAGTATAGAGCCACCAGAACCTATTATCCGTGGCCTATATAGCTGCGCCTTGCCCACCCACCTCTTAGGTGGGTGGTGGACAGCTTAATCGCTAGGACATCTCAATCGCCACACCAAAAACTAGCAAATTCACACCTTAATATCTTAACAACCACTAAATAATAAATTCTAATAATTTAGATTTAGGCTTTTATATATACTCTACAGCTTCTATTAAAGT